>Ga0209396_1000871_pt1 | contig 34765 bp, 26 predicted proteins | sample GOMGulsemesocosm_6_FD_184638 | JGI IMG/M metagenome (GOLD analysis project Ga0209396, IMG submission 184638) | Methane-oxidizing microbial communities from mesocosms in the Gulf of Mexico - GOM8C Gulf of Mexico (SPAdes) (version 2) | ecosystem: Environmental > Aquatic > Marine > Cold seeps...
AGTACAACATACATCCCCCAATTATGCTGAAAAGCATAGCTTTATAATACTAAGCGATAACATGTTCTATTTAAACACTCTACTGTATCTGCTGAAACTTTTTTATATGCACTTAGTCCTTAGTCCATACAGCAAACTCATTTCCAGTTGGGTCACTAAAATGAAAACGACTTCCTCCTGGGAAGCTAAAGGTAGGTGCTATTATGCGCCCGCCGTGTTCTAGCACTTTTTCAACGCTTTTTTCTAAGTCGTCGGAATACAACACCACCAATACACTCCCTGTTTTGGTACTGACGGTTTTATCACTACTAAAAAAACCTCCGTCAACACTGGCATTATCAATAGTGCAATAGTCCGGTCCGTAATCGGTAAAACACCAATCAAACACGTGTAAAAAAAAGGTCTTAGTACGCTCGATATCTCTTGTTGGTATCTCGATGTAATTAATTTTGTGATGCTCAGACATGCTTTACTCCTTCTAATTTCCTAAAGGATGCAGCGAACAAGTCCTAGACGCCCCGAAGGGTGCTTACGTTTTAAAGAAAGCTAAGCGGTGAACAGAGATGAAATCTTGTTTCACCTGTTTTAGAGATGAAATCTTGTTTCATCTAATTCTTTGACAGAACGCTTGAAAAGGACGAGCCATTTGCATCCATTCTTCCGCGGTAACCGTTTAGACTTTCCTGACTAAAAAAGCACAGGGTAAATCTGGGACTTATTCGCCACTTCCCGAACATTTGACATTTTCTCATCCAAGTCATTATAGATAATGTGCTATGCTACGCGAGATTAAATTTAACAATATCTTTAAAAAATAGGCCGCTAGATGCAAACAAAATTGACAATTACCTCTCCTGATGACTGGCACTTACACCTTCGCAGTGCAGAAATACTCACTAAGGTATTACCTTACACTAGTCGCCACTTTAAACGAGCGATTGTCATGCCTAATTTACAACCGCCAGTTATGACAGCAAGTGACGCAAACCTTTATCGCCAGGAGATTGAAGCAGCCATTCCTGCTGAGCATAGTTTCACCCCACTAATGGTGCTTTACCTGACAGAACAAACCGACCCAAAAGATGTTAAAAAAGGTTTTTTAGCGGGTGATCTCGCCGCTGTAAAACTTTACCCGGCTGGTGCGACCACAAACTCCGATGCAGGGGTTAAAAACATCGAAAAGATTTATCCGGTGTTAGAAGTTATGCAAGAAATTGGTATGCCATTTCTAGTGCATGGTGAAGTGGTCGATGCTGACATTGATATTTTCGATCGAGAGGCTGTTTTCATCGATCAAAAGCTGATTCCTATTCGTAAACAGTTTCCCAATTTAAAAATTGTTTTTGAGCACATTACGACTAAGGAAGGCGTTGATTATGTATCCTCTTGCGAAGAAAACACTGGGGCTACCATCACGACTCACCATTTAGTGATCAACCGCAACGCCATGTTAGTTGGTGGCATACAACCTCATTATTACTGCCTACCTGTGGCTAAGCGTGAGCTGCACAGACTCGCATTAGTAGATGCTGCGACCAGTGGCGATTCCCGCTTTTTCTTAGGCACAGACTCGGCTCCGCATTTAGCACACTTTAAGGAAGCAGAGTGCGGTTGTGCCGGCGTCTTTAACGTCGCCAATACAATGCCTATTTTGGCACAAGTGTTCGAGAGCGAAGGAAAACTTGATAATTTAGAGAAATTCACCTCTTTGAATGGGCCCAATTTTTACAACTTGGCGATCAACCAAGGTAAGATGACCTTAATTCGCTCAGATCAAGCGCAACCAATCCCCGCAGATGTTGTCACAGATGGCGGACCTATTAAAGTTTTCGATCCTAAAATGCCAATCCACTGGCAAGTAGCATCAATGAGTTGATATTACTTGAGCGCAGAGTTGTCTTTGCGCTCAATCCTTTCCTCATAAAACTAACATTGTCCCTAAAACACCTGCACCGGTGCAACTAACAATCTATGGATGAACAATGTCATTTAGAACGATCACCGCTCTCACCTTTTTAATTTCATTCATGTTTAATAGCGCTAACGCAGAAGAGATAATCACCAGCCCTAACGATAATCGATTATACAAAAACATTACCCTGAGTAACCAACTGCAAGTATTACTTATTTCAGACCCTAACACTGACAGAGCAGCCGCCTCTTTAGATATTGATGTGGGTTCTGCCAGCAACCCAAAAGATCGCCAAGGTCTGGCGCACTTTCTAGAACACATGCTATTTTTAGGCACAAAGAAGTACCCCGACGCCAACGAATATGCTGATTTCATTAGCGCTAATGGCGGGTCACATAATGCATTTACCGCCAGAGACAACACCAATTACTTTTTTGATGTTAAACCTGATGCACTTCCTGGGGCACTGGATCGCTTCTCTCAATTCTTTATTACGCCCTTGTTTACACCTAAGTATGTCCAGAGAGAGCGCAAAGCAGTTCACTCTGAATACCAGTCTCAACGTAAAGATGATAGTCAACGTAACCATCATGCTTTTAAACAAATAATAAACCCTAAACATCCTGATCATCAATTCTATGTTGGATCTTTAACCACCTTAGCTGACACTGAGCACAGCCATGTACGCGATGATCTTATAAGTTTTTATAACCAATACTACTCTGCAAATCGAATGACATTGGTAGTGCTCGGATCACAATCATTAACGGAGCTAGAAGCTCTTGTTACCCAAAAGTTTTCAGCGATTAAAAACACCCACGCTCAGAAACCAGTGATTGAAGTTGTAAAAATAAACAAACAACGTCTCCCCTTAATGCTCAAAGTTAAAAGCATCAAAGATATTAGGATACTCACCTTAAGTTTCATCACACCTGCACAACGTGAGCATTATCAACTCAAGCCTTTACAGTACCTGGGGTCTCTACTGGGCTATGAAGGTCAAGGCAGTTTATTGGCTTATTTAAAGAAACAAGGTTACGCCAATGATCTAAGCACGTCATCCCATCAAGAGTCGCCTTTGGAGTCCTACTTTCAAACCAGTATTAGCTTAACGCCAAAAGGCATGGCAGAAATTAACCAAGTAATCAGTAGTTTCTTTAGTTTCATTGAACAAATTAAGTTGCATGGCATAAAACCTGAGCTGTATTTAGAGCAGGCAAAATTATCAGCGCAAGCCTTTGAATTTGTACCCAAACAACACGCATCAAGCTATGTGGTATCACTCTCTCAAAGCATGCGTAATTACCCTGTACAGCACTGGCTAAATGCCGGTTATATTATGCAAGGCTATTCACCAGACATACTCAAAAGTTACTTAAGTGAAGTCAATGCTCAAAACATGCTGATAAACATACAGGCGAAAGATATAGCCACTGACCGGATAGAGCCTTATTTTAAGACACAATATTCAGTGCAACCTATCAGTACTGAACAATTGCAACAATGGCGAAACCCCGTTGCCAACAACGAATTATTTGTTCGAAGTCTCAACCCTTTTATCAGCGAAAGTTTTGAGCTCGTTAAGCAGACAAAAAACAATACTAGTAACATTCCCAACAAGCAGCCTCAAGCATTGGGGAGTACTTTGTGGCACATGGGCGACAATGAGTTTTTAACACCAAAATCGACTATATTTTTTAACCTTTTAATGCAGGATCAGCCCTCAGCCGCAGAGAAGCTATCGCTGAGTTTATATAGCCAATTACTGAGAGACCACTTAAATAAATTAATTTATGACGCAAGATCCGCCGGCGTATATTTACAAATTTATGCCAACAGCCGTGGTCTAAGCGTAAAGATCTCCGGCTATAGCGAAAAACAAAACCTACTATTACAGCAGCTTAAAGATTTAGGCGACGTCAGTTTTGATCCAGCTAGATTTAACATTATTAAAGCCAATTTAAAGAGATCACTTGAGAATAGTGCATCGCAAAAACCTTACCAGCAACTTATTTCACTATTACTAGAAAAGCTCACTTTTAGAGCCAGTACAGATGAAAATTTACAGCTGCTCTCAGCACTCTCGCTGACTGATGTTGCTAAAATTCAGCAAAAATTGCTGAGTGAAGCCGAACTAAAGATTCTCGCCCATGGTAATTTAACAATAGAGACCGCGAAATCGCAAGCCCATGAAATTGCCAGCATATTTAATGTGCAATCTTATACTCAAACGAATGATGATAGGAAATATCTAAAATTAAAGAGTAACGAAACAGAACTCATCAGCAAATCGATAGACAGCGCCGACTCCGCTGTGATCCTCTATTTACAAGGACCAGATAGTAGCTACAAGACTCGCGCGGCTACAGCACTGATTACAGAAGCGCTAGCCAATGACTATGAGCATGAGCTAAGAACAGAGCAACAACTTGGCTATATTGTTTTTTCTTCTGCTATGAATGTAAAAAAACTACCGGGCCTCGCCCTGATTGTGCAAACTCCCACTGCCAGCTTAATAGAAGTACAGCAAAGTAATCAGACATTCCTAGCAGCGACGTCAGAGAAGCTAAGCAACTTAACCCAAGAGCAACTCGCTAAATATAAGTACAGTCTAATCTCAAAGTACCAACAAAAAGAGCGTAGTATTTATCAACGTAGCAATAGATTTTGGCAAGACATCAACAATGATGTCGAGAAGTTTGATGAGCGAGCTGCGCTCATTGAAGCGATTAATGAATTGGAATCATCAGATTTACAACTGATCTACTCCCAACTCCTCACTCGAAAAATGGAAGTCCACTCAGAAAGAAATTTATAATCAGACTAATAACATCAACGGTACTGGTCAGCGTAATATATTCCGTCTTGCTAACCATACTTGCGCTTTAATTCTGAGGTTTAAGGGCTAATAGTATTAATCCTTCAATGCAAAGACTGCATACGAAGGATTATTTTAAAAGAAAGCTCTTTAATTGAGTGCTTACAGCTTTTTCATGTAGGCACTAACCAGTACTACTCTGGTGCCGTTGACACGCCCTTCAATATGCTCAGGATTACTGGTGAGCGAAATCCCGCGTACACTCGTTCCACGCTTTGCTGTAAAGCCTGCTCCTTTTACCACCAAATCCTTGATGATAGTAACGTTATCTCCGGCTTGTAGCACTGTACCATTACTGTCACGGGTCGGATCAACAGCGACTGCTTCTGCAATAGATAAACCGGCTTGTGCCCACTTTTCATTGGTATCATCTAGATACAACATTTCCAATAAGTCTTGTGCCCAAAGCTCTGACGAAAGTTGCTTTAGTTGGCGCCAAGCCATCACTTGCACGACGGGTTCTTGGCTCCACATGCTATCATTCAAACAACGCCAGTGATTTGCATCCATAGTATCCGGCGCTTCAATTTGCGCTAGACAAGTACTACAACAAAATATACTGGTATCCGAGCTAGCACCATCATTAGGCTCTACGTTGTAACTTGCCAAATTATCATTGCCAGCACAAAGTTCACACTTTCCACCGCTGCGCTTAATTAATGTATCCAAAATTGTCATTGTATCGCGCTCTCTTAGCTAATTTTTAGCTATTATCCTTAAATTGAGACATGACTGCTATCTCTATCCATGAATTCAAAGACTAATAAGTAGAAGCAGAAGCAGAAGCAGCCTAAGGAGTGACTTGCTGGCGATTGTGTTCAACTTTAGGTGCTAAAGGCTGCCGCTCAATACCTAAGCTGTCGCTATCGGTCGCGGTACGTGAGCAATTAATACTTAATGGGGCACAACCGATAAGCGGATTCTGGGTGATTTTTAGTTCTACATTTTGCAACGGGCCCTTGGACAATTCGCTATAACCTAAATCAAGATCTAAAGCCCCTACAATATAAGTTTCCACGCTATCTTTATTGATATCAGAATGGGTTAAATTGACGATTTTTGGAGAATAATTCCGTGCAGCGATTACCACAGATTGCGGGGCAATGCTCGATTTTGACTTGGAATATGAGTAACTGAGGGTTGGCGCAAGAGGCTGCTGATCTACATAGTTTCGCGCAGCGACAACTTGGGTATGGTATTTTTTTCTGATCACTACTTTTGGTGGCGATACTATCGCCGTTGGTATCGCTTTGGTTGTTTTTGCAGGCTTTACTACAGAGGTTTGGTAAGTGACTTGGTGGGATGGGACAAACTGATATTTAATAGCCAACTCCGCACTTTGAGCAACTAAACTCAAAACCGCTAATATGACAATACATAGGCTTTTAAACGGGTGCATTACACACCAGCCCAATAGCAAATATCATTATTGTTCGATTGGAAATATTGACTCTGCATATATCGCTAACTCTTCCAAAATTTCTCTATGGTTGGCACTGAGTTCTGGGTCTTGATACTTCTCATTGAGTATATTGTAAAAAGGCTGCATCGTTAAAAATTTACGATTATCTTCTTTTAGCAGTTTCTCTTGACGATATAACTCCCAGCGTTCAGATTCTTCAGAATCTAGTGTATCGGGGAAGTTACGTGCGCGATAACGAAACAGCATTTCTTCCAACCTAGGGTCTTGAAAAGCGAGCTCTAATAAAGCTAAATCATGGGGCGCGCATTCGCGAATTTGCTCCATAGCTTTTTTATCACTCTCATTAAAGAACCCTCCGCTATACAACATATGATCAGGGTCACCATCTGATTCAAATTGATCCTTTGAGAATATAGCGGCCAATTTTTCACTTAATCCAGTAAAACTTCTCAACATCGCCAAATGGGTACGACAAGCATCACCATCAATTTTCAAACGCGCGGCTTCTTCTGTATTGAGCATATTCGCAGGCGCTAGGATCGGACACTTGTTTACATGTACTTGCTTAAGCGCTATTTTTGCATCTTTTTCACTTCGCTGCTCGCGTGACAAATACATCAGCCGGCAGATTTCATCAACCTCTAAATTCATCAAAGGCGTTGGGTCCTCTCTTAAATCCCAACTGATTACTGCGTTTTTATTCACCGGGTGAATGGCCAGTGGCGCTATAATTGCAGCGTTACCTATAGTACTGGGATAACGAGAAGATATATGCAAGACAGGCTTCATAGCCACCACGTCTAATTGTTTTTGCGCCGCTTGCTTCGTTTTATTCATCAATACAAAATTAAATAATTTTGGCTGCTTATCTCGTACAATACGCGCCATCTCTATTGTCGCGTAGACATCTGCCATCGCATCGTGTGCATTACTGTGTTCGATGCCATTGACGCGCGATAAGTCTTCTAATTTAAAGCTTGGGGTTCCATCCTCATAATTAGGCCATTCAATCCCATCGGGACGCAGCGCCCTAACTAAGCGCATTACATCAATAAGGTCCCATCGTGAGCATTGGTTCTGCCACTCTCGAGCGTAGGGATCAAAGAAATTTCGATAGAGCGTATAGCGGGTAATCTCATCGTCAAAGCGCAAGTTATTATAGCCGACCGTACAAGTGCCAGGCTCGCTCATTAACGCGTTTATTTGAGCAATAAACTGCGCTTCACAAATCCCCTCTCTTATGGCGTGCTGCGGAGTAATACCGGTGATAAGACACGCTTGTGGATGCGGCAAAAAATCATCGCTGGGTTTACAGTAAATCTCTATCGGTTCACCGATAATATTAAGATTTTCATCCGTGCGAATGGCGGCAAACTGCATCGGTCGATCCCGCTTAGGGTCTGCACCTGAAGTTTCATAATCGTGCCAGAGAAATGTACGCTCTATGTTCATTGAATTTATCTTTTTGTGGTTGTTCCATCAAAAGCTAAACAGCCCTCAACATGAAGCTGTAAAACACCTTGGGACAAAAATCTGCTGTCCTTAGTAAGCTAACCCATATTAATTGAGTACCACTTGCTATTGCCCGAGCTTTATCCTTAGATAATGCAAGTGAATCTTTATTCAGCTGCTGCAATATCCCGCTCAATCGCTAAAAGCGCATCCATCGGAGAAGCTGCTTGAGTAATAGGTCTTCCTATCACTAAATAGCTACTACCTAGCGCTAGCGCTCTACCGGGTGTCATAATGCGCTGCTGATCATCTGCACTGTCACTTTCAAGGCGTATACCCGGTGTCACTAACGCAAAGTTTTTATTGATCGTTTCTCTTAACATGGCCACCTCTTGCGCAGAACAAACGACACCATCTAAACCGCTTTGCTCTGTTAATAACGCCAGCCTTTTAACATGCTCTTGCGGATCTATATCAAGGCCTATATCAGCGAGATCACCTTGCTGCATACTGGTCAATACAGTCACAGCGATCAGCAAAGTGCGATTGTCTTGAACTTTCGCAAGCTCGTTGCGCGCGCACTCCATCATTTTACGACCGCCACTTGCATGCACATTGACCATCCATACACCTTGCTCAGCTGCAGCACGTACCGCTTTAGCAACGGTGTTTGGAATATCATGGAATTTCAGATCAAGAAAAATTTCAAAACCTTTATCAGATAAGGACTCAACAATTTTTGGCCCTGCACGAGTAAATAACTCTTTACCGACTTTCACGCGGCATTTATTTGGGTCTAATTGATCAGCCATATTCATCGCTTGCTCAATGCTCGGATAATCTAGCGCAACGACGATAGGCTTGTCAGTTGATGATTGAGTAGATAGATGTGAAGATGAATTTTCGCTGTGCATTTAAACCCCTTATTTTATAAAAGCAATCGAGCAAACCACTACCGGTATCTTAATGCTATCGGCATTCTTAAACCATTAAGTAGTGATTTAAATAACCATGCATTCTACATTATCTGGCAGAAAAATGGTGCTTAAAATTTGCTTAAAGAGATGATACAAAGCGCTTTTTCCGTTGTACAAAAACCAGCAAATAAAGCCGGTATCAGACCAGCCAGTATTTTTCAGCTTGTACTAGAAAATAATCTAGGAAGAGAGCAAGAGCTCAGGCGATAGCCTGAGCCCATAGATAGAAGTGTAGCAGCTTAAACAGTTTTAGAACGGTAGTTGCTGAGCTCTTTATTGGCCGTTTCTACTTTCCTTCTGGCTAAGCTTAATTTTGTTTTAAGCCCCAGGATAGCAAGACTACTAAGAACGGAGCCCAAAATACCGCCTAATACAAAAAAAGCAATCAGCCACAACGATAAACTCGCTTTAGGGAGCTGCATAAAGATCAAATCAATGCTGACTTTATCCGTGTTATGTATGGTAAACATAACCCCGACAAATCCGATAATAATACACACGACTAATATACATAACATTTTTAACCAACGCACTGATCTATCTCCATAAAACCTTTGATGATTCTGGTTGCGCCTAAATCATCTTTTTAACTATATTAACTACTTTTCTCAATACTGGCATTCACTTGCTCACGCAATTCTTTGCCCGGCTTAAAGTGAGGGACATACTTTTCAGAAAGCGCGACAGACTCACCTGTTTTAGGATTGCGGCCAATTCTCGGTGCCCGATAGTGCAATGAAAAACTACCAAAACCACGCACTTCTATACGCCCACCATTTGATAGGGATTCTGTCATGTGATCTAACATTGTTTTTGCAGCTGACTCAACATCTCGCACCGATAGCTCAGGGTGCTTGTCAATTAACAATTCGATCAATTCTGATTTTGTCATTTATGCTCTCCTAGAGGTCCTGTCCCTCTAACCATTGATTCATAAATCTATTCTAAGATAAAAACAGCAAGAAAACCCTAAAAGCGTAGTAATAAACAGTCAAAAACATGATATTTTTTATACATTTACCACAACATCATTTATCCAGGTCACCCTGCTTACTTATTCTAGCCCTTTAAGACCTCAGCATAACGACTGCATTTGATAATACTCGTTAAAAACAGGCTCAATAAAGATGAATTGGGCGCAGCCTGACTCATCTAGAATGCTCATTTACATCTGTAAATTCCGCTATTTCGACTATTTTTCCTTGCCTTATCCGCATTTGCTACATTATGCAGTGTCCTTATTATTTATCTTTTTTTTCTAGCTGAGCTTTAATTAAATCACCAATCGTCGTTGGCGCCATATCATCTGATGCTTTACTCTTCACAGAATCCATCGCTTCTCGCTCTTGCTGTTGCTCCATATGTTTTATCGACGCATGGATTTTTCTGTTCTTACTATCAATTTGATAGAGCATTACCTCTATCTCTTGACCTTTACTGACCACAGCATTTAAATCTTCAACTCTATCTCGAGAAGCATCGGTGCGTTTCAATATTGCACTGACTCCCTCTGCTAGGGATAAAACTGCATGGTTATTATCTATTTCTGTGACCGTTGCAGTAACTATAGCTCCTTTTTTGTGGATTGTAGTGTATTTAGTGAAATCATCGCCATTTAACTGCTTAATACTTAAGGCAATACGTTCTTTCTCTATATCCACTGACAACAGCACGGTTTCTACAGTGTCACCTTTGCGATAGCCTTTAACTGCTTCATTTCCCGCTTCATCCCAAGAGATATCTGATAAATGCACCAGACCATCAACCCCTTCGCCGACAGAAACAAATAAGCCAAAGTCTGTAATTGAGCGTATTTTCCCGCTAATTTTATCACCCGCTTTGTATTTTCCTGAAAAGCTCTGCCATGGGTTTTGGCCACATTGTTTCATACCCAGAGAAATGCGTCGGTTATTCGTATCAATATCCAATACCATTACTTGGATCTCTTCACCTAAAGTAACCACCTTGGAGGGATGAATATTTCGATTAGTCCAGTCCATCTCAGAGACATGAACAAGACCTTCAACGCCTTCTACGATCTGCGCAAAGCAACCGTAATCTGTAAGATTAGTAACAGTTGCACTGGTTTGTTCGCCGACTTTAAGCTTTTGCGTTTGAGTGGACCAAGGGTCTTCACTTAACTGTTTAAGCCCTAGTGAAACTCTAGATTTCTCACGGTCGAATTTAAGAATTTTGACTTCTATTTCATCGCCTAAGCTCAGTACTACAGATGGGTGTTTAACTCTTTTCCATGCGATATCAGTGATATGCAACAAACCATCTAAACCGCCTAAGTCCACAAATGCACCGTAATCTGTAATATTTTTAACGATACCTTTGACCACTTGGCCCTGATCAAGCGTTCCTAATAATTTTTCTCGCACAACGGAATTTTGCTCTTCAAGCACCGCGCGACGGGAGAGAACAACATTGTTCTTTTTAATATCTAATTTGACAAGTTTGAATTCTAACGGACAACCTTCAAGGTGAGAAGTATCGCGCAGAGGATGCATATCTAGCAGAGAACCTGGGAGAAACCCTTGAAGAGAACCAACGCTAACCGTAAAGCCACCTCTGACCTTACCAATAATTACCCCCTCTACTATGTCGCCTTTTTCAAAGGCAGTTTCAAGGACTAACCATGCTTCTGCACGTTTGGCTTTTTCGCGTGACAGCTGAGTTGCACCAAAACCGTCTTCGACAGACTCTAGAGCAACTTTAACTAAATCACCGACTTTAACATTTAGCTCCCCGCTTTCATCGATGAATTGATTTCGGGGGATAACACCTTCGGACTTAAGGTTTGCATTGACAATGATAAAATCATTTTCAATCGCGATAACAGTTGCTGTTACTATTGCGCCTGGTGTCATATTTAGATCTTGTAAGCTTTCAGCAAAAAGATCAGCGAAGTTCTCACTCATATTCAATCATCCTTGTTGACTTAGAGGTAGTGGGATTTAAATCACTAAGAATTTGTCTTAAAATGAAGTCAGCATCAGCTCACTTCAGTCTAAGATTCTTTCTTTATCACTGCAGTTTAGTTGAAAACCAGTAATTATCCCTTTTAACGCAACCCTTTATGACGCGCCTCTTCTAAGACTGCTTCTAATACTTGATCGATTGTTAAACTTGTCGAATCCAGTACCAGTGCGTCCTCTGCAGGCTTAAGCGGTGCGACTGCGCGTTGCATATCTCTCTCGTCTCGTTGTTTCAGGTCAGCTAATATTACTTCAAGGCTAGCATCAAGCCCCTTATTAATCAACTGCTTATATCGACGAGAAGCTCGCTCTTCGACGCTTGCATCTAAATACACTTTCAATTGCGCCTCAGGAAATACCACTGTCCCCATATCTCGCCCGTCAGCGATCAGGCCAGCGCTGTGCGAAAACTCTCTTTGCCTATCTAATAAAGCTCTTCGCACCCCTGGAATAGCAGCAATAATTGATGCAAGCGTACCCGTCTCTTCTAATCTTAGCTCTTTAGTAACAGATTCGCCTTCAAGAATAACCTGAAGCTCATCCTCTCCTTCCTGTACGACAAATTGCACATCTAAATGAGCGGCGAGTACTTGCAACGCATCCTCATCATCGACAGCGACTCCGTGGTGCTTAGCTGCCAGTGCGGTTAAACGATACAACGCACCACTATCCAATAAATTCCAACCTAATTTGGCCGCTAACAATTTGCAAATTGTCCCTTTACCTGAACCACTAGGACCATCAACAGTGATCACAGGACTGACTAATTCGCTATTATGTTGAGACATTCGTCTCCTCCTTTCTTATTCTAATGCCAGCTTTCGCTGAGTTTTCTACAAATTCTGGGAAGGAAGTTGTCACTCCTGCACAGTTTTGAATTTTAATTGTAGACTTTGCGCTAACCCCTGCTATTGCAAACGCCATCGCCGTTCTATGATCGCCTTTACTATCGACATCACCGCCTTTAATTTGGCCGCCGTGAATAATAACGCCTTCAAATTTTTCTTCTACTTTTATACCTAGCTCGCGCAAACCTTTAACCATGACAGCTATTCGATCACTTTCTTTGTACCTTAGTTCCTGCAAACCATTCACCCGCGTAGCGCCTTTAGCAACACTTGCCGCGACAAAAATAACAGGAAACTCATCGATCGCTGTCGATATATACTGCTCAGGAATATCAATGGCTTGAAGCATACTGTGTTTAACATGAATGTCAGCTATGGGCTCCCCTTGAACGACTCGCTCATGATTTAGCTCAATATTTGCTCCCATTAGTTTAAGAATATGTATCAGACCTATACGTGTTGGATTCACGCCTACATTAGGCAGTACTATATCAGCCCCCGGACAAATCGTTGCCGCTACGATATAAAAAGCTGCCGAAGAAAAATCCCCTGGTATTTCTAGGCTAACCACATCCAGCCTATCACTGGGCGCAATACTCAATTTTTGGTGAGTATAGTTGAGTTCAACACCCGAGCCTGACATCAATACTTCAGTATGATCTCTGGTTTGCGCTGGTTGAGTAATGGAGCTTACCCCTTGGGCATAAAGGGCTGCAAATAAAACCGCAGATTTCACTTGAGCACTGGCCATCGGCATAGTGTAATCAATTGCTTTTAAATGCTGACTGCCCTTGATATGTATCGGTGCGCAACCATGAGTTGTCTCTATACTAGCGCCCATCAACCTCAATGGCTCAGCAATACGCTCCATTGGTCTGGTATTTAATGAGTCATCACCAATCAACTGCGAATCAAAATTTTGCGCGACCAACAACCCTGCAAGCAATCTCATTGAGGTCCCTGAATTACCCAAATCAATGGGACTCGCTGGCGGGCAAAGCCCTCTCATACCCACCCCAAATACTTTTATAGCACCTTTGTGAGGCCCCTCAATCACCACCCCCATATCTCGAAACGCTTGCACAGTTACCATGCTATCTTCACTGTGCAAAAAACCGCTTATTTCAGAGACACCATCCGCAAGAGCTGCTATAAAAATAGCGCGATGAGAAATAGACTTATCCCCAGGCACTAACGTTTTACCGCTTAATATTGAGCCAGGCTCTACTAAAAAATACGTATCTTTCTTTTGCACATCTTTAGCGTAGGCCGTACCTTCAAGCATTTTCCCAAAATGCTCTCTCGCGGCTTTTGCCCGAGTAAATACTTCTTTAATGCTGGTTTCATCTTCCGTTTCAATGGCGCGCTTTATACGTTCCAATCCAGTGCTGAATATCTCTATTTGTGACAAAATAGCCTGCTTATTAGCGCCACAAACATCGCTCCACATTGTGGGATCTGACGCGGCTATACGCGTAAAGTCACGAAACCCCCCGGCTGCGTAGCGAAAGATATCTAAACTCGCCGATTCTTTAGCGAGAGAATCAACCAGAGAAAACGCCAATATATGCGGTAAGTGACTGGTAGCAGCGAGCACCTTATCGTGCTCTTGCACATCCATTTGCAACACTTCTGCCCCCACACTCTGCCACATTCTGGCAATGCTCATGGTGGCCGCTGGGCTTGAGTGATCATGTTCAGTAATGATCACTTTATGCTTTGCAAATAACTGACTATCTGCAGCTTGCACCCCGCTTTTCTCAGAACCTGCAATGGGATGAGCAGGAATAAAATTGGCAGGCACATGACCAAAAACCGCTTTAGCAGCTTCTATAACACTGCCCTTAGTACTGCCCACATCACTAATCACCACACTGTCTTTTAAATAAGGCTTTATTAGCGATAAAACATTCGCTGTTGCTTTTACAGGCACTGCCAATACAATAATGTCAGCACCGGCAACGGCTTTAGAAACATCGGTATACCCTTTATCGATAACCTCTAAGCGCACGCCTGTTTCAAGTGAGCGTATGTCTTTATCTAATGCACTGACATAACGCGAGAAACCGCCTTCTTTTAGCGCTTTCGCAAGGGAGCCACCGATCATCCCCAAGCCAATAATCAAAGTATTATTCACCCTAAAGAATTCACTTTTACTACCGGTTTGACTAAACGCTGCTTCTACATCTAATTTGCACATATTCACTCTATTTACAAAACCACCGACTACAGCACTGCACGCGGGTATGATCCTAACATTTTAACTTCTACACTGTTTTTAGATAGTTCTTGTAAAACAGCTGCAACTTTTGGCTCACTATTATGACCTTCAAAATCCATATAAAACACAGAACAATCAGAGCCCAGCACACTGCCACTGCTATGAGTATCAATCCTAGACAAACTAATCTGACTTTCTCTAAAAGGTGTTAATAGCGAGTATAATGCCCCAGGCTTATCTAATGTCGCCACTAGCACTGTGGTTTTATCCATACCCGAAGGCGTTATTTGCTGCCTTCCTAAAATTAAAAACCTGGCCTTGTGTTCATTATTACTACTGATATTCTGTGCGACAATTTGCCATTGCGGATCAACCACGCCGTCTCCAGCAATGACCACAGCGCCCTCTTCTTCAGCAAGCGTCTGCATTATTTGATCAAGTGAATCCACGGTTTTTCTACTGGCACTTGAACAGTGTTGATCCAACCAACTATTACACTGTGAGAGCGTTTCATCTAAGGCATAGACCGTTTTGACGTCACTGAGCGCCAGCGTATCTCTGGCCAACAAATGAAGCTCTATTGAAAGCTCTACTTCGCCACAAATATTTAATTTATAACGTTTCAGCAAATCAATAGTCTGACAGGCAATCCCCTGACTACTGTTTTCAATAGGCGCAATACCATAGTTCACATTAGAGTCTTGAACGTCTTTAAATACTTGATCAAGTGAGTTTACCGGCATCGTCAGTGCTGATGCGCCAAAATGTTTGCTGGCCGCCAACTGAGAAAAAGCACCAGCAGGCCCCATATAAGCGACTTGCAATGGTTTTTCATGCGCTAAACAAACTGACATCACTTCTCGAAAGAGCTGCGCCACCGCTTTATCTTCCAGTGGACCTTGATTGCGTGCCATGACTTTTCTAAGGACTTGGGCCTCGCGCTCTGGACGATAAAATACCGCATCGGCAATGCCCTGGTGTTTTTCCTTCACTTGCGCTACACGCTGAGCACATAACGCGCGCTGATTAAACAGATCATGCAAAGACTGATCTATCGAATCAATTTCATCTCTAAGCTTAAGCAACTCTTGTTCTTGTTCTTGCTCTTGTAGCTGGTCTGTCATATTACACCTGAAAAGTTAACGGGCTATTGTGTCAATCATCACCCGTGACGGCGTTCAAAATCGTGCATAAAGCTGACTAGCGAATCAACTGATTCTTCTGCAACGGCATTATAAATACTGGCACGCATTCCACCCACTGCTTTATGACCTTTAAGATTCAACAAATCAGCAGCTGTCGCCTGCTCTAAAAAGATACTTTCTAACTTGGCATCGTGTATATTAAAAGGCACATTCATGATTGAACGGTTGTTAAGCGCTATGCTGTTTTTATAAAAACCTGTTGCATCAATGGCCTGATACAATTTAGCTGCCTTGCGTTTATTCACTTGCTCTATCGCCGCAACACCCCCTTGTTCAAGCAACCACTCAAAGACGAGACCTGATAAATACCATGCAAAAGTAGGCGGCGTATTTGACATCGACTCGGCATCTGCATGAATTTTATAGTTATACATTTTCGGGGTTATATCTTGCGCTTTCCCCAAGAGGTCTTCGCGAATAATAGCAACGGTTAAACCGGCAGGACCAATGTTTTTCTGTGCGCCTGCGTAGATCATCCCAAAGGAAGATACGTCAATTTCTTTAGATAAAATATCAGAGGACATATCGGCAATAACCGGCACATCACCGATTTGCGGCACATAATCAAAACACAAACCACCCACCGTCTCATTCGAGGCGTAATGCAAATAAGCCACATCACAGCCCAACTTTAACTCAGAGCGCTCAGGCACTGAACGGTACTGGCTATCTGCAGCACTAGCGATCACTTCTAATTGAGAGTAACGCTTGCCTTCAACTATCGCTTTAGAGGACCACATTCCTGTTTCTATATAAGCCGTTGCCTGATCCGCACGCGCCAAATTCAATGGGATCATTCCAAACTGGCTAGTCGCGCCACCTTGTAAGAATAAAACTTTATAATTGCTTGGAACATTTAACAATTGACGTAAATCAAACTCTGATTTTTGGGCAACAGCGATGAATTCTTTACTGCGATGGCTCATTTCCATAATGGAAAGGCCCTTTTGATTCCAGTCTAACAGTTCAGCTTGCGCACGCATTAACACTTCGCTGGGGATTGCCGCTGGGCCTGCACTAAAATTATGCTTACGTATCATTGATCAGTCCTTAAAGCTTTATTACAAGCAGCCATGAGAGCAGGCATTTAATATGCAACACTTCGACAGAGGCTCATAAAAAATTGCTATTGTTTTTCTAACAATCCCACTCGGCCATTAACTGATCGAATTGCGTTGTTTTCACTTTCTATATGAGTGCTAAAACTAAAAGTGCGGCCTAGGCCGCACTTTCAAATACATAGCCTAATAATTACTCTGAATCTTCTGAGCCTGACTCTTCATTCGATGACGCTTCACTGACAACTGCCTGCTCTTCGCCCTCTACCGCCTCATCAAGTTCTTCCTCAGCAGGCTCCTCAATACGCGCAATACCTACTAAGCTTTCACCATCAACGACACGGATAAGACGAACACCCTGAGTATTACGCCCTAATACACCTATTTCACTAGTACGGGTACGAACCATGGTTCCCTGGTCACTGATCAGCATCACATCATCACCCTCAAACACTTGCACAGCACCGGCTAGTTCGCCATTTCTATCTGTACACTGTTGGCCGATAACACCTTGATTACCACGTCCTTTACAAGGAAAGTCTGACACTTGAGTCTGCTTACCAAACCCACGCTCAGAGGCGGTTAAAATATTACCGCCTTCTTTTGGAATAATAAGCGCAATAACTTTAGCTTCATCTTTCATTTTGACGCCGCGAACACCACGAGCCGTACGTCCCATTGCACGTACATCCGTTTCATGGAACCTAGCCGCTTTACCCGCGCTAGTCACCAGTAAAATATCGTCGTCACCTTCAGTAATAGCAGCGCCGATCAGCGCATCATCTTCTAAAAGATCAACGGCGATCAAACCTGAGCTACGAGGACGAGCAAAGTTCGCCAATGACGTTTTCTTCACTGTGCCGCTAGCCGTCGCCATAAAGACAAATTTATCATCGGTATATTCATTTACAGGTAGAATAGTTGAGATTCTCTCCCCTTCTGCCAAAGGTAGAATATTGATAATCGGACGGCCGCGAGCCGCTCTTGAAGCGACCGGTATTTCGAATACTTTAAGCCAGTAAACTTTACCCATATTGGAGAAACACAACACCGTGTCATGAGTACTCGCTATCAGCAAGTGTTCGACAAAGTCTTCATCTTTAACCGCGGTCACTGACTTTCCTTTACCACCACGTTTTTGTGCTTGGTAATCCGTCAGAGGTTGTGTTTTGGCATAACCACCATGAGAGATAGTCACCACCATATCTTCTTCAGTGATTAAATCAGCCACCGTTAGATCTTGACGTGATGCAATAATTTGCGTTTTACGCTCATCACCGTACTCATCTATAATCGCCTGTAATTCTTCACGAATAACATTCATCAACACTTCGAAAGAACCTAAAATTTCTAAGAAGCCAGCAATTTGCACTAGCAACTCAGCGTATTCTGCGATGAGTTTTTCATGCTCAAGGCCTGTTAATCTGTGTAGTCTAAGATCCAAAATAGCCTGAGCTTGTACTGGAGAGAGATGGTATTTACCATCACGCATGCCGTACTGCTCTTCTAAGTCGTCTGGACGACAAGCATGCTCACCGGCATTAGCCAACATGTCGGTAACAGAACCTGGATCCCAAGCATTGTTAATTAAACGCTCTTTGGCATCCGCTGGAGATTCAGACGTTTTAATCATCGCTATAACAGGGTCGATATTAGCAAGCGCGATTGCAAGACCTTCTAATACATGCCCTCGCTCACGGGCTTTTCTCAACAGGTAAACAGTACGACGAGTAACAACTTCACGACGGTGACGAACAAAGTTCACCAACATGTCTTTTAGGTTTAAGATTTTTGGCTGATTGTCAACTAGCGCAACCATATTGATACCAAAAACCCCTTCCATCTGGGTTTGTGAAAACAGATTATTGGCAATAACTTCTGGTACTTCACCACGGCGAAGCTCTATCACTATACGCATACCGTCTTTATCAGACTCGTCGCGCAGCTCAGTGATTCCCTCTAGCTTTTTATCTTTAACTAATTCAGCAATTTTCTCAATCAGCTTAGCTTTGTTTAACTGATAGGGAATTTCAGTAACAACAATCGCCTGTTTGCCCGCTGCATTCACTTCTTCAACATGGTACTTAGAGCGCAGATAAATTCGACCACGCCCGGTGCGATAAGCAAGCAAGATACCCGCTCTACCATTAATAATGGCACCTGTTGGGAAATCTGGCCCAGGAATATATTCCATTAAACCATCGATATCCAATTCAGGATTATCGATCAAAGCTAATGTACCTTGCACAACTTCTGTTAAGTTGTGAGGGGGGATATTTGTCGCCATCCCAACGGCAATACCGGATGACCCGTTCAATAATAAATTTGGCAACCGGGTGGGTAAAACGGCCGGTATTTGCAAAGTCCCGTCGTAGTTTGGTACAAAATCAACGGTCTCTTTATCTAAATCCGCTAACAAATCATGAGATATTTTGCGCATACGAATTTCCGTATAACGCATGGCTGCAGCAGAATCACCATCTACTGAACCGAAGTTACCTTGACCATCAACCAACATATAACGCAGCGAAAAATCTTGAGCCATACGTACTATCGTATCGTATACAGCGCTATCACCATGCGGGTGGTACTTACCTATGACATCCCCAACCACACGTGCAGACTTCAAATAGGGTTTGTTCCAGTCATTTTTTAATTCATTCATTGCAAACAATACACGACGGTGTACAGGCTTCAAACCATCGCGAACATCAGGCAACGCTCTGCCGACAATGACAGACATCGCATAATCAAGATAAGACTGTTTCATCTCATCTTCAATATTAACTGGTACTACTTGCTTTACTAAATCACCCATAAATCACTGCTTTCCTTGATAGGTCTTATGTAAAAATACTTAGGAAACAACGAACAAATCCAAAACGCCTCTGGCGCACAGGATTTTTCGTGATCGAGGCAATGTTTACAGGCGGGCTGGTTGCCCGGCGAAAAACATTAACAAAGAGCACGAAACATCCTGTACGCCCCGTAGGGTGGACATCTAAGAGGCCACCTCCTTTGTCAGAAAATTTGTAAAGGACTAGCCATTCACTACATTTCCTTTCGCGGATATGGCCTCTTAGTTATCCACAGAGAACATTTTGGATTTATTCGCTATTTCCTTATTTATCAAAGCCATTGCAGGCTATTTTTAACCGCGAGATTGTATCACAAAAAGCCGGCACTAACACCGACATAACACCGGATTAGGTAAAAAGATTTTTACTCGGAATATCAATGAATTACAATAGTTTTTAATCCATTAATTATTTTTCAAGGAAGGTGTAACAGCACCTGACACAAAGGCTGCACAATTAATGCCCCATAAAAGTAGCGTCACCACTTAGCTGATTAAAGAAACCAAGCTTAAAGATACACTTGCACTCTGTTTCTGCCCTTTTCTTTTGCCATATAGAGAGCAGTGTCAGCACGCTCGATTAATTGATTAAGATCATCACCGCGAGCGTAAGACACACCAAAGGACGCGGTGACCGGCGGAATTTTTTCTCCGGTTCTTTTATTGCTTAAAGAAACACTGCACAGCTTTACTCTCAACCGCTCAGCGACTTCATTTGCCTCCTCCGCATCAAGCCCTGGGCAGAGCAGAGCAAACTCTTCACCGCCGTAACGAACAGGAACAAGCGGCTCTGGGCATTCCGCTCTCATCAAGCTCCCCACCAATTTTAGAACCTGATCTCCCATTAAATGCCCATGATTGTCGTTAAATAATTTGAATTTATCTATATCTATCATGATTAAAGAGATCTCCATGTATGGGTCAACTTCAATCAACTTAAAATACACCTGCTCAAATACACGCCGATTATTCAATCCGGTCAACACATCGGTATTTGCCTGTTTCTCTTTTTCTTTTAACTGTGCTTTCAATGATTTAATTTCTTGCTGCGCATCACTAATTTTACCTTGAAACGAATCGCTTAGCTCACATAACGCACCCGCGTTATGACTGAGCTGCGCAATCAATTGTGCAGATGCCTTATCTTTCTCAAGCGCGGTTAGCGAGCCAATATTTTCAAGCAAGGCGCCAGACAAATCCCCTCCCTCTTTTACCGTCGCATCAATCGATTCCGACAGCCTGTCAACAATATTGGTAATCCCCTGATGAAACATCTCTTTTACACTTTCAATCTCTTCATCATTTCTAATAATATGTTTAAGAAAAAGCTTCTCGCTTTCATTGGCAGGACAAGTTCCAACTTTATCAACTAAGAAATCCAATTCATCATTTAACCCAGGAAATTGCTTTGAATAATACGCATACCAAAGTGTAAAATTGAACGGATTAGGCACAATTTTATGCTTAATCATTTTCGGAACCGCTTTACGCAGAAGAATCGCAGCCTGATCCGAATTCTCTGTAAATATCATAAAAACCTCTATAACCTCGCGAATCATTCATTAAACATGATTTGAATCTATTTCATATAAAAAACAGTGTAGTTCAAAAAAAACGAATCGAATGAGAAACAGCTATTTTTTCTAACTTAATCTAAATACACACGACAATCACCTCTACAATCACTTAGAGCGCTCAACTTATTTAGCGCTCGCCCAGAAATAAAGCCTTAGCGAGAGCGACTCAAGGGCTCAATATGCGGACAACAAGGCATTGTCACTTCGTTATTTAAAATAACTATATTTAGTGGCAGACAGATTGTGCCAACCAGACGCTCGTAGTCGGCATCTTTTTTTTGGATGGGAACTATTTAATATTTGAGAACTATTTAATATTTGAGAACTATTTTCAAGCATACAATCGATACGCCTATTTCTATCCGCACCTTTGAAGTGCTAAAATTAAGCTTTCATTCTCAGGAACATATATACAATTTTGCATGCAATTCAAAATAATAATGCATCTAAGATTTGACATGTCCCACAATAAAGCAGATAGATTTATGAGCAGTAACAACGTCAATGTAGACCCAAAAGAAATCGCAAAGTTTGAAGAACTAGCCAGCCGCTGGTGGGATCTAAACAGTGAATTCAAACCACTGCACGACATAAACCCACTGCGAGCAAACTATATAGATTCTATAGCCTCTCTCGCAGGGAAAACGGTCATTGACGTCGGTTGCGGAGGCGGAATACTGTCTGAATCTATGGTGCAAAGAGGCGCGCAAGTGACGGGCATCGATTTAGGCGATGCGCCGCTTAAAGTTGCAAAACTGCATGGTCTTGAGAGCGGCCACAAAGTGGAATATTTTAAAATTGCCGCCGAAGAAATGGCCGAAAAGCACCCTCAAAGCTTTGATGTAGTCACCTGCATGGAAATGCTAGAGCATGTTCCAGACCCCAGCTCAATCGTTAATGCTTGCGCTAGAATGGTTAAACCGGGAGGACATGTTTTTTTCTCGACCATTAATCGCAACCCAAAAAGCTATCTTTTCGCCATCCTAGGTGCCGAGCACATTTTAAACTTAGTCCCTAAAGGCACTCATGAATTTAAAAAATTCATTAAACCCTCTGAACTAGGCAACTGGATTCGTGACAACCCGCTGCAAATAGAAGACATGCAAGGCATGACTTACAACTTATTAAACAAAGAATACCAACTAACACCCTCAGACCTTGATGTTAACTATTTAATCGCCTGTAAAGCTGATTAACTTGCCCCCATATTTGAATTTTTGGATACAAGATGAAACCCAAAGCCATACTGTTTGATTTAGACGGCACGTTACTCAATAGCGCGCCTGACTTTGTTTGGGTGATCAATTTGATGCTCAAGCAACGTACTCTACCGCCAATTACATTCGAGCATATCAAACAACAAGTTTCAGATGGGGCGAGCGCCATGATAGAAGCAGCTTTTGATTCTCCACTTGATGGACTTGAACATGAAGATTTGAAGCGTGAGTTTTTACAAGGCTATGCTAAAGCGCTAAACGCAGAATCCCATTTATATGACGGCATTAATGAACTCCTTCGTTTATTAGATGAAAATAGCATTCCATGGGGGATTGTTACCAATAAACCCAGCATTTACGCCCAAGCCATTTTGCAGCACTTTAATCTTTATCAGCGCTGCGCAACCCTCGTCTGCCCAGAACACGTTGAGAAACCCAAACCAGACCCCCAAGGCTTAATTATATGCACTAACAAACTATCTATCGCACCTCAAAATTGCTGGTACATAGGTGATCACGAGCGTGATGTAAAAGCAGGTAATGCGGCTGATATGACAACTGTAGCTTGCACGTACGGCTACTTAAAACAGACAGATAATGCCCAGCTATGGGAAGCCAACCACGTAGTCGACACTCCCACTGCATTATTAACACTGATAAAAACACAACTTTAAAACACAGGATTTTAAAATGTTTGATTACACTGCGCCTGCGCAACTGCTAAAAAACAAAACTATCTTAGTCACAGGCGCCGGTGATGGTATTGGTAAAGCAGCTGCCCTCACTTATGCCCAATTTGGAGCCACTGTTATTTTGCTCGGCAGAACCACTGAAAAACTAGAAGCTGTATATGACCAAATCGAAGCGCTTGGCGCACCTAAAGCAGCCATATTACCTTTTGATTTACAAAGCAGTGATGAACAAAATTACATCGAACTAACCAATCTTATTGATAGCGAATTCGGTGTCATTGATGGATTGTTGCACAACGCCAGCTTACTAGGCATGCGCACCCCTCTTGAAAACTACGATCCTGTGACTTGGGACTCTGTCATGAAAGTCAATGTGACCGCTTGCTTTCATCTGACGCAAGCTTTATTACCTTTATTGCACAGGTCATCCAATGCATCGATTATTTTCACATCATCAAGTGTCGGTAAAAAAGGCCGCGCTTACTGGGGCGCTTACAGCGTTTCAAAATTTGCCACGCAAGGTATGATGGAAATACTGGCAGACGAGCTCGAAAACACCAGCAATATTCGCTGTAACGCTATAAACCCAGGCGCCACACGCACAGCTATGCGCGCCGAAGCATACCCAGGCGAACAGCCTGATAACAACCCTACTCCTGATAAAATAATGCCATTGTATTTATACTTAATGGGTGATGGTAGTTTAGAAGTTAGTGGCCAAACTATGAATGCGCAAGATTAAAACCTGCAATTATTGCGTGTAATAGCAAGAAACCGAGAGACCTCTCTGTGCTTTTTTATCAGTATAATTTAACCGCTGTATTACAGATAAAAAAGCACATTGAGCACTTTCACAACAAGATTATATCAGCCAACCAACTTTATAAATAAAACGAAATTGTCGCATACCGAGCATCTTAACCTTTTACTCCAGCCTCACACCTTTTACACTGAGACACTCACCAAAGTATAATAAACCTAGCGACTTACGCGACTAATACGCACAATTAGTAAAACCAATGTTATTTCGATTTCACAACGAAATATCGAAAATATTTTCATAATTATTTGCAGTCTATACAGGTACTATTAGTAAAATTAATACTAGCCTATCAGTAATTCATTTTATGCTTGTACCTTTATTTTTTACTGCTAGCATGTGTAAAAATATGAATTTACAGATAAATACGTGTTAAATAAAAGACTGCGACCAAAATAATAGTCGCGATTGAAGTGCGCAGAAAAGCACAGCTAATCGCCTATTTCAGTTCTTTATTTAACGATAACAAGTCAGGTTTTTAATCGAGCTTAACCGTTCAACAAAATTGATGACTTAAATCTATACTTGTTCATAAGATATGTTAAATTCACTTTAGAATTACACTAAAAATAAATTAATTTTTCAGCGATTACAAAGGCTTAATTTAGATGATGAATCCCAGAGATGTTAAAACGATCCAAGATGCTAAACGCATAGTAGAAGAGCGTGGCTTAACACATGTAAAAGTTGGGCTCTTTGATGTAGATGGCGTTATGCGCGGTAAATACATCAACAAAGACAAGTTTTTTTCAAGTTTACAAAGCGGTTTTGCTTTTTGCTCTGTTGTTCTAGGTTGGGATTCCAACGATCAACTTTACGAAGATGTTGGCATTAAATATACTGGCTGGCAGACAGGCTACCCGGATTCTGCCGTACGCATTCTACCCGAAACATGCAGAGATATTCCCTATGAGCCGGGCATGTTACTCTTTGTGTGTGAATTTGCTGAAGAAGCGAGCAAAATTTGCCCGAGAAATACTTTACAGCGTATCCTTAGCAAAGCCAGCGATATGGGCTTTGATGTCAACGCGGCATTTGAGTACGAGTTCTTCCTGTTTAACGAGACACCCAAATCCGTACGTGAGAAAAACTACCGTAACTTAGAACCTATTACCCCCGGTAATTACGGCTATTCAATGTTGCGCAGCTCAACCCACGCCGATCTCTATCACAGTATTATGAAGCTATCTGAAGAGATGGACTTTCCTATTGAAGGTCTGCATACAGAAACAGGCCCAGGTGTGATGGAAGCGGCATTGGCTGTTTGCAATGCCAGTGATGCAGCCGACAAAGCGGCACTGTTCAAAACATTCACCAAAGTTTGGGCTCAGAAAAATGACATCATGGCAACTTTCATGGCGAAGTGGTCAAATGATCATCCAGGGCAATCGGGGCATATTCACGTTTCCTTAAACCATAAAGACGGTTCAGGTTCGGCTTTTTACGATCCTAAGCAAACCCATAACATGAGTGATACTCAACGTCATTTCCTTGCAGGCTTACAACATCTAATGCCAGAATTTCTGGCGATGATGGCGCAAAGTGTTAACTCTTACTCCAGGCTTGTTCCCGGTTTTTGGGCGCCAACAGATGCGACTTGGGGAGTAGAGAACCGCACCACAGCGTTACGCGTCATCCCCGGATCAAGCAAATCACAGCGGATTGAGTTTCGTTTAGGCTCTGCTGATGCTAACCCATACATTGCGCTAGCTGCAGTATTAGGTGCCGGACTGTATGGCATAGAACATAAACTTGAGCCACATGCGCAAGTTAAAGGTAACGCCTATGACCAACAACACGATAAAGCGCTATCTCTTCCACAAAGTTTATCAGCGGCCGCATTTGCCCTAGAAAAATCTGCCCCAGCCAGAGGCTTGTTTGGTGATGAATTCGTTGATCACTACTGCGCAACTAGAGAGTGGGAACAACGTGAGTTCAACAAACATATTACCGATTGGGAAATGTCTCGTTACTTCGAAGTCATTTAACCCCAATTTTATCGCTCAATTAACATAAAAATATAAGTGTTATCCAGCTCAAAAAGCCGATAACACTTATTAAACTAATCAACATGTAGATTCTATTTATGACCAACTTACAAACAACAATCTCACCCATTGATGGCTCCACATACGTAACCCGTGAATTAGCAACCCCAGAGCAAATGGCGGCCTGCATTGAAACGAGTGCCGCTGCGCAAAAAAAATGGAAGGCGTTACCGATCAGTGAACGCGCTAATTTCTGCAGTAAAATGGTTGATGCTTTTGCGGCGAAAAAAGAAGCGATAGGCGAAGAATTAGCTTGGATGATGGGTCGTCCAATTCGCTACGGTCAAGGCGAAGTTGCGGGGCTGGAAGAGCGTGCTCGTCATATGATTAGTATTGCAGAGTCTTCTCTCGCTACGGTACAGCTTGAAGAAAAAGAAGGTTTTGTTCGCTATATTAAGCGTGAGGCGCTAGGTGTCGTCTTTGTAATAGCGCCTTGGAACTTCCCTTACATGACCGCTATTAATGCCATTATGCCAGCGCTCATGGCGGGAAATAGTGTAATTTTAAAACACTCAGCACAAACCCCTTTATGTGCCGAGCGCTTAGCGCAAGCATTTGCAGAGGCAGGTCTCCCTGAAGGCGTATTCCAGTATCTGCATTTATCCCATAGCGCAACCGCGGATGTCATTCAAAGTCCAGATATTGCTCATGTCTGTTTCACAGGCTCAGTTGAGGCAGGCGCTATCATTGAAAAATCAGCCGCAGGCCGTTTCATCGGCTTAGGTCTTGAGCTAGGCGGTAAAGATCCTGCTTACGTGCGTGCAGATGTGGATTTAGATCAAGCAGTTGATACCGTCATTGATGGCGCCTTTTTTAACTCAGGGCAGTCGTGTTGCGGCATAGAACGTATCTATGTAGATGCCAGCATCCACGATGCTTTCATTGAAAAGGCAACGGCTATAATTAACCAGTATAAGCTAGGCCCAGCCAATGACCCTGAAACGACTTTAGGGCCTATGGTTAAAGCAGCTGCTGCCGATTTTGTCAGAGGCCAAGTAACAGATGCCATTGCCCAAGGCGCTATAAGCCACATAGACGAGAGCCTATTTCCTGCGAGTAAAGCGGGTTCTGCCTACCTAGCACCGCAATTATTATCTAACGTTAATCACAGCATGCGAGTGATGACACAAGAGTCATTTGGACCTGTTGTCGGTGTTTATAAAGTAGAATCTGATCAGCAAGCTATCGAATTAATGAATGATTCAGAGTTTGGTTTAACCGCTTCAATTTTCACTAAAGACATTGAGCGTGGCATTGAGCTAGGTGAGCAACTGGAAACAGGTACTTTCTTTATCAATCGCTGTGATTACTTAGACCCAGCACTGGCATGGACAGGGGTTAAAAACTCCGGTCGCGGCTGTACGTTATCTAGCATGGGCTACGAGCAACTAACGCGTCCTAAGTCATTCCATATTAAAATGGCATAGTGCAAACCAGCACTGCTTAAATATATTTATAACTTGGTACTATAATTGATTAGCACCAAGTTCTTACTCAACAAAATCAACAATGCAGATTGTTACTTTTTAACTTAAAGTGTCGATCACTAGATTGCGTAATTTTGACATTAAGAGACCTTTTGCCTGCGCGCAAAACGTCTCGCTATTACGCAACTTTCAGGAGGTACATATGTCTTATCAAAATCTTTCAGGTAACTGGAATTACCCTAATAACCTGCGCACCGGTGCGGGACGCATCGCTGAGCTAGCTCAGTGCTGTCAAGAGCTGGGGATGTCATCTCCACTATTGATTACCGACTCTGGGCTTGCGAATTTACCTATGGTAAAAAATGCAGTACAAAGCTGTATTGATGCAGGCTTAAGCTGTGGTTTATTTAGCCAGATCAAAAGCAACCCAAATGGGGAGAATGTGATTGATGGGGTAGCAGCATACCACGCCGGAAATCACGATGGTGTAATCGCCTTTGGTGGCGGTTCAGGGTTAGATGCAGCCAAGGCCGTTGCTTTGATGGTCGGGCAAAAACTACCACTGTGGGATTTTGAAGATGTAGGCGATAACTATCTAAAGGTGATAGAAGAAGGCGTTGCACCTATTATAGCAGTGCCAACGACCGCAGGAACTGGTTCTGAAGTTGGCCGCGCCTCCGTGATTACAGATGAAAAAGAACATATTAAGCGCATTATTTTCCATCCACTTATGCTGCCAACGATTGTCATCTTAGATCCAGAATTAACAGTAGGCCTACCTCCCCATATTACCGCTGCTACGGGTATGGATGCACTTTCGCACAACTTAGAAGCGCTGTGTTCACCTTTTTATCATCCCTTGGCTGAAGGGATCGCCGTTGAAGGCATAAGATTAGTTAAAGAGTATTTGCCAACGGCTGTTAGCAATGGTGCTGATATAGAGGCAAGAACTCAAATGTTAGTCGCATCAACAATGGGCGCTACGGCTTTCCAAAAAGGATTGGGTGGCATGCACGCACTTGCTCATCCTTTAGGTGCACTTTACGATGCGCATCACGGACTATTAAATGCGATTTTAATGCCTTACGTTTTAAAAGCTAACCAAGGCGAAATTAGCGAGCGTATTGAACGCGTTGCTAGATATATCGATTTAGAAGACTGTTCATTCGACGGCTTTTTAAACTGGGTATTACAAATTCGTGAAGACCTTAATATACCGCATACACTTAAAGAAATTGATATAGATGTAGATCAGCAATCACTGGTGGCAATAATGGCCACTGAAGACCCATCGGCAGGCGGTAACCCTATTAAATTCACTACAGATCAATATCAGCAAATTTTTATCAATGCTGTGACAGGAAAGCTATAAACATTAGGTCTTGAGTCTTTCGACTTAAGACCTATGACTTTCGACCCTCTCTTTCCCCTACTCCCCAACCTTTACATCATCCTTCATCCAGGGAAAATTGGTATGGATAACATTGATGTACTTCTGGGTTAAAATCCGGCGACAATCGTTGGCAATATCCATCGGTAAATCACCTAATTCATGCTCTCGACTGACCAAGTTTATGTGACGCATCAAAGGCTCTGTTAACGCTAATAACTGCACTTGATGCTGCTTTATCCCACTTTGAAATAAGCAAAGCGGCGTTGTAATCGTACAACCAATCCCGGAGGACACCGCCGCCACCACAGCAAAAGAGTTATCTAACTGCAAATGCGCAGCTGGATCTAACTGCTCCCGCCTTAAATACCTTTCAATTTTCTGCGCAATTAAAGTGGCAGACGAGTAACGAATGAAATTATATTTTTTGAATACGCTTTTTATATCTCTGGGGCCTGCGTAATCATTCGGCACAGCAAGCACAAACGGCTCGCTTAATATGCGATGCCTGGAAAGGCCGGAGTAATCATCTAAAGGATCATCTGAAATAGTGATATCCGCTTGTTTAGACAATAACATATGAGAGTGCAAATGGGACTGACCTGATATCACTGACCAATTTTGAGTACGTGCATCAATCACATCTATTAAAGGTTTGCCGACTGCTGTAATAATCGAATCGACCAACGCCACTTTCACATGTCTCAATAACTTATAATCAGCGGTGCGCATTTCAATACTGGTCATTTCAGCCGCAGCCAATATCCCCTGAGCGCGATCGTAAAAAAACCGACCAGCTGTCGTCGCAGCCATAGGTCTAACCGACCTATCCATTAGCTCTACGCCTAAGGCATCCTCTAATTGAGTTAATATCTGGGAGACAGAAGATTGAGAAAGAGCCGTTCTTTTCGCAGCAAGGGTAAGATTACCCGTTTCTACGACCAACACAAAAACGCTTAAGGTTTTAAGCTCAAAGCCGAAAGATGAAGACATTGAATTTCCAGTTACCAACAAATATTAAAATTGTTAATCCAGCTAATAACTCGGTTAACTGGAACCACTAACTAATAGGACTCCCTCCCCACTTAAGGCAGCCAAAAGCTAACTAAGTAGCGAACAGATGGAGAATTAAACTTTGATGATTTAGGCTGTCCCGATTCATCCCGATTAAAGGACATTATTTTGATTGGCATCTGCCACTGCATCATCAGTATCATGCTTACCTTCTTTAAACACTGGTGCGACTAGAGGCAATTCTATCGTAAAGTATGTACCTACCCCCTCTTGAGAGCTAACCACAATTTTACCGCCGAGAATGCTAGTGACTATATTGTGAACAATATTCAACCCAAGCCCCGTACCACCTGACCCACGTTTAGTGGTAAAAAATGGCTCAAATACTTTATCAATATTGGCTGCGTGAATACCTTTGCCATTGTCAGAAAACTTAATCTGCACTTTATGCTCATCTAGTTTGCCAATCTCTATTTGAATCTCGCCCTTCTCTTCTTCGTGATAACCATGGGTCAACGCATTAATCGTTAAGTTGGTCACCACTTGAGAGAGAGAGCCTGGATAGCTATCCAAGCTTATGCCTTCTGGTATGCTTTGTTCCAACTGATGCTGTTTATACGTAGGAGCTAGTGTGGCAAGTAATTCAGAAACCATTGTTTTAAGATCAAACACGCGCCGTTTAGAACTCACCTGATCCGCAGAAACCTGCTTAAAGTTTTGCACAAGATCCGATGCCGTTTCCAATGTTCTTCCCATCAACACTGTCGCTTCACCTACTCTAGAGATAAAATGCTCCAAAGTATTCTTGGTTAGCTTGCCATCACCCAATAACTGGTCCACTTTTTGATGCTCGGTTACTAGAGCAGAGTTAACAGTCACACTGATACCAATGGGTGTATTAATTTCATGAGCCACACCTGCCACCAAGCGTCCTAAAGAAGCTAGCTTTTCAGTCTCAACCAAAGATTGCTGCGCGTATTTCAAGTCTTCAAATGCGACAGCTAATTTAGTATTTGTCTCTTTCAGACTTTCGGTGCGCTTAATGACCTTTTCTTCGAGTTGATTGTTGAGCACTGTTAGCTGCTGTTCGGCCATTTTCAACTCAGTGACGTCCTGACCAAAGCCAATCATAAAACGGATTGTGCCGGCATCATAAAAAGGCACAAAGCTCCAAATAAGCGTACTATTTTTACCGGTTGAATCGTTCAGCTGTAACTCTACACTTTCGATTGAGTCATATCTCTTTAGGGCTGTACTAAGATCATCTTTTTGGCTATCTTCTACGAAAATTGAGAGCCAGTCTTTACCGATAATATCATCGAGAGAATACCCGCTGAGCTCAGAGCCAGCGGCGTTAGATGAATCAATGGTCAAGTCACTGTTTAAACAACAGATAACGGTATTAGAGTAACTGATCACTGTTTTTGAAAAATCTCGCTCGTAGGCAAGTTTTTCATTCACCGCTTGGCGCGCATTAAATTCAGAAACAGTCTTGGCACGTGCGAAGTTGAACGCATCGACTAATACATCTAATTCATTGTCTTGTTTGCGATCCTCTCGTCCCTCCAGCATTAAAGGTTTCTCAGAGCCATCGGGACTCGCTGTACGGATGTAATCCACCATTTTGACAATATGACGAATCACAACATGATGAAAGAGGCCTAGAATCAGAATAGAAAGCAACAGGGATATAATGATTTGACTGGTAACAGCAAAGACGGCTTTATCGATTAATCTGGCGTAAACGCCCTCTAAACTGGCAAATATTTCTAGCTGACCGACTTCTGCGCCTTGATAATCTAGCGCAAAAGAGCGCCCAAACGAATCATCGACGGGGGCAATACCTACCTCAGAAAGCACAATATTAACGTTTTCAATGGTCTCGCGAATACGAACGTATTGAATATCAGGGAAATCTAATATTCCATCAATCTGTACTGCGATTTGAGCTTCATTTAGGTTCCATACACTAACTGCTACAGATTGACCAAAACTGGTGTAGATATTATCGATGTTTTCTAAAATTTGCTTTCTATCGGTTAGGTACTCTTGATAGAGGCTAAAGCCTGTCGTGAAAATCGCAAATAGAAAGTTAAAAATAATTATGATGAAGAGAAGTCTATAAGACAAGCCTTGTTTAGGCATAAACTCACGAGCTAAGGCGCTAATTTTTATCATTTAATCATTCTCTTTTAAAGTAAATGCCATCTAAGTAACTACCAATCGAATATCAAAGCCCCAGTTAGAAACTTAAATGCCTAAGTAATTAACGGATTACCCCCAAGTAATCGTAAACCTATTGCACTGGCACTTCCACAACTAGATACCTTTCATCTATGATCAGCCAGGAAAAAACAAGGGCTATTTAAGGACATCACAGAAGTTAACAAAATAAATCAAATACCTTAAAGTACTATTTTTACATCATTTTATCGAAAAAATAAAAAAAAATATCCTAACAAAGTTAGAATAGTAAAAATCTTAACATACATAAACGATCACATGATAAAACTCAGCCCTTATATTGCTATTTCTGATGAAGAATTAGAACTTATTCCAATCCGCGCACAAGGCGCCGGAGGACAAAATGTCAATAAAGTCTCTTCGGCTATTCATTTGCGCTTCGATATCCAAAATTCTTCATTGCCAGCGGTGTACAAAGAAAGACTGTTAAACCTCTCGGACAGAAGAATCAATAAGGAAGGCATCCTGATAATAAAAGCGCAACTGCACAGAACACAAGAGAAAAACAAGCTGGATGCACTACAGCGCTTAGAAGAAGTCGTTAGGTCAGTGATGCAGGTAGCAAAAACGCGCAGAGCGACAAAACCGAGTAAAAATTCGCAGCGAAAAAGGCTCGATAGTAAAAAGAAGCACGGTCAAAACAAAGTACTAAGAAGGAAGAATTATGATTAATGTTCAGGAAAGTAAATAATTTCCTGACCTTCTTCCCAAGCGGGATACTTCACCAGGATACTTTTAAACAAAGCTGATTCTAACATCTCGTGCAACCACACTTTAACAGAGCGATATTGAGACTGATCAAACCATCGCTTATCAACATGAGCAAATTGCCTGACAAAAGGAAATATAGCTCCGTCTGCAAGTGAGTATTGATCACCTGATAAATAACGATTGCCAGAGAGCTTTTCTTCTAACACTGCTAGAAACTCCTCGCCTCGATCACGATAATACTGCTGCGCAAACTCAGGGAATCGATCAGCATATTTATACTTATCCAGCCACAACTTAAATTCAGTGTCGCACTGTGCTATTAACAGTAAATCTGAAGACTCATTAACCAACCACCCCAGAGGGTCACTATTGCCTAAAGCCCACGTCATGATCTCTAGGCTTTCATCAATCACTCGCCCACAGGGCAACACTAAAACAGGCACCGTCGCTTTAGGTGACGCTTTCAGTAACTGCTCTGGCTTATTTTTTAACACCACTTCACGCAGCTGTAAATCACTCTGACTAACACTAATTGCCAGCCTTGCACGCATCGCATAAGGACAACGGCGAAAGCTATATAAAATAGGTAATTGCATTAGCGCTTCGCCCCTGAATAATTTGGATATAAGTTAAAAGAAGACTGGCTATATTGCTCTTTTAGCAGGCTTTTTTTACGCAAATGCTGCAGCTTTGCAATAAAAACCGGCCTATCCCACTGCGTATTAGCAGAGTCTACTGAATACAGCCGTTGCTCTATCACCGCTACACTCGCTCGAACAGCCTCATCAGCTTGTAATGAAACGCCAGAGTGTAGTGCCCAACGCACAGTGCTGTGATAAATAGCGGCGTCATCATTGTGTTTCAAAGCAGTCATTAGCTGTTCAAACAGTAATTTCTCTTTGCCATCTTCACTAACCTCAACCGTTTTTGCTACCGTGATCTGCTGCTTCTTTTGCCTGAAGATAACCCACATTAAGCTCAGCACAATTACAGATAATATAACGCAAGTGACTAATAACCATCGGTTGATAGGGTTGGTAACGAGTACCTTCTCAATAACTTTTTGCGTTTTCACAACGGTTTTGTCAATCGTCTCTGCCGGTTCTACAGGTTTTGCTTGCAGGCTTTTAGCCGGTGCTATTACTTCGATGGTCTTTGCGGGTAAACGCGCCGTTTCAAGCTTATTTTCTTGGGTATTCCACCAGCGAATTTCAAACGCAGGAATAACAACTTTACCTGCTTTAGTGGGCACCAGCGCAAAACTGCGCGCTCTGCTTGTTACTAGCCCCTCATCGGTCTTTTTCTCATTTTTAATAGCGACTTCCGGATATATTTTTATGCCATCAATATCAGCCATCGATAAAGCCGCGATGGTCGCAGCTTTTGCGCCGCTAAGGTTTAAATTAATCTCTCTAGTAATCGACTCACCCAGTGATAGCGTAGTGCTACCCGCCCAAGACTCCTGCAAGCTTAACGCGTCAGCTACGATATAATGCTGATTACTGATCGCTCCAGCTCTCACTTCAATCGTTAACGGATCTGACTGCAAAGCAATGGTTTTACCTCTTGTATTATTAAAAATTGACCCTCTCCCAAGTTGCACTTGAATCTTTTGAGCGGGAATAACAACTTCACCGGTGCGCTCGGCAAACACCGCATAATTAACTTCATACACTCCGAAATGACGCCCATTGCGTCTGGTTTCATATTGTTTATCATTGAGCTTAATGACTTGAGCATTATCTAAAATCATTTCACTGGCTTGTAAATTATTCACATGTTTCGCATATAAAAAACGCAAAGTGACAACTAA
>Ga0209396_1000873_pt1 | contig 34694 bp, 28 predicted proteins | sample GOMGulsemesocosm_6_FD_184638 | JGI IMG/M metagenome (GOLD analysis project Ga0209396, IMG submission 184638) | Methane-oxidizing microbial communities from mesocosms in the Gulf of Mexico - GOM8C Gulf of Mexico (SPAdes) (version 2) | ecosystem: Environmental > Aquatic > Marine > Cold seeps...
AAAAATATAGTTGCTTAAAATGTTGGACGGGATGAAAACAGTAAACTGTAATTTTTCCCTTTTCAGCGACTTGTTTTGTGAATTATTTGCTACGCTTAAAAATTGCCTTTATATGCTCCCAAACCTCCTTACCAAGTAGAGCGATAGAAACTATAAACAAAATTTCTCCGAATATAATCAAAAATGTTGTAGCTGCAGTTACTTCCCCCTTAGAAATATCAACCAATGGAAGTAATGCTATTACGCCCCAAACGGCAAAAGATAAAACTAAACAAATATAACCAGCAATTTTCTTCAAATTTTGATCCACTTTATTCACATAATCCTCAATTAGAGGGCTAATAAGCCTGTTATGTGATTAATATACTCGGTTATTTGTAATCATTTACCAGCTGACCATCTGATGATTGAACGAATTGCGGATTATCATCAGTAATTTCGTAAAAATCAGGTTTTTCGCCAACAAATATATGACCCATAGTTTTTAGTCCTGCAGTTACATCCAACGAGCCAGCTATAATTCCTGTTGCGTCTAAGTTAAATGGTTCCCAAAAAAGACTTGAGCCACACTTTTGACAGAAGCCTCTTTGGGCGACTTCCGATGTCTTATACCAAGCTAGGCCATCGTTATTAGTGATTTTAACATTTACTTTTCTAGCTTTTGTATGAGGACCAAAATTTCCATGTAATTTTTGACACATACTACAATGACAATTCACTATATCTCTGAGTGGTCCTTTTACTTCGTATCGGACTGCACCACACAGACACCCACCATTAGTAATATTATTTTCGTCATTCATATATTAATTCCTAAGCTAATGTAATTGTTCGCATACCCCCTCGTTAAGAAGCAACAGATTGTTGGCTAAAATTAGCAACGAAGGAGTAAAAGCCAACTATTTTTATTCTTTAAACTACTTGCTAGTTACCGTCTTCACTCATAAATTCGATTGAGAAACCTTTACCTTTTTCTCCTGAGACAAAAACAGTAATATTGTTATCTTTATTCAATTGATAACTGATCTTCTTGGGGAAATCATGTTTTGAGTTTTCGAATATCGCAGTTTTTGCAGTACAACTTGTTAATTTGAAAGTAACAGGTAAATCATTACTAGCAACTTTAGCTACATAAAAAACGTCTCCAGACATTTCAACTAGCCGTAGAGTTTCTGAACTTACCATTTTATCTTTTTTAATCGAATAGGTATAACCAGAGCCTTCAAACGTTTTGGCACTTATCTGTTTCCACGATTCTTTGATTTTCAGTTTACTGTTTTCAGAGTTCCAATTACCAACCAACCAGGTTAATGATTCAATCGTACCACATGTCTTCGCTTGTACCACAGGTTGAAAGAATATACACAGCGACACTAAACTTATTACTTTAAACATTGTACTCAACTCCATTGATTGATAAAGATAGCTAGACATAATGACTCCCCACGAAGCTAGCATGATTAACAATAGCATAATTTTTATTAGATTAGATACTCACAAAGCATTGACTCAACTTGCTGTTTTAAAAGATGAACGAGGCGATAAAACGGATTCATTAAAGAAAATAAACAACAAATCAGCCTTTATTAAATTGGCTCGGAAACTACAGCCCAACTCCCCTAAAGCAATCTTACATTTTATTTATGAAGCTATGCTGTGGTTACTGGATTTACCGACGACTAACCAGACTTGGTCATTGTTGTTATATCGTTGCCCATTATTTAACCTAAAGAAATAAGGCGATAAAATCGAAACGTTAACAACCATCGATGTGTCAGAAGACGAAAATGAAAAACACCTGATTTATCCCACGCCAATGAAATTGCTATGAAAAATTTAAAGGCTGCAAATCTTCAGATTAAAGGACTATTTTACTTGCTTCACTTACTGGGTTAATTCACTCAACTTAAAAAGAGAAGATCATGGTTCTACATAATTGAGCAAGGTTCAATGGTTTTAACTTGACGTCGGGAGTCAAACCAATAACTTTTCAATAAGCTAAATTGTTGGTTAAAATGCCGACAAAAGAGCAATAAAACGCCCTATTAGGAGCTTGCCAAGACTCCACACAGATTTGAGCAGCTAAGTGCTCAGAGTTTGCTTTCCCATTTTTAATTCTAAATCAGCCCCCTAAGAAAGGTTATTGACATTTCACTTATACTCTTAATAATCAACAGGTTAAAATATCACCAATGACTAAAATAGAGACGTTACCCTAACTAGATATGTTTAGATTAGATTCTGAATCGATGACCATAGTCACAGGTTAAGTTGCATTAGTTGCACATCTATATTGTTTTAAACATTCCTGCCAGCTTGATATTGTGGAACGTCCTCTAATGGCTTTAACCAAGAAAGTCTTGTACGAACAAATATCTCTTCATCAATTTTAATTGCAGATGGATCATCTAACGTCATTGCATTAATTTCGGCTTCGTTGCTATAGTTGATGCCCTCCCATTTTAAATAGGTTCCGCATTTATCGCAGAAGATACGATTCGCCGTATCGCTAAAAGCGATAAAACCAGTAGGTTTTTTAAGCCACTTAAATTGACTACTTGAAACTACGGTAAATACAGAAAAAGGAGCTCCGAGGTGTTTTTGACAATCAATGCAATGACAATTTAGCGTGTTTGCACCTGCTAAATTAATTTCATATTGGGCAGAACCACAACGACAACCACCTTGTTGAATGTTACTCATACTTTATCCTAATTTTTTTTATAATATGTCAGATTTCTAGCCTGATTCTAACTTGCAAATTAATGCCCTATCAATGACTTTTAATAAAATAGCGACTGAGCATGAATTCAATATCATTAAGATTGTTATTAATGAACACAGTTTTCTCCCCGCCACGCCATCGGTTGCTTTATTGATACACAGGGAAAAATCATTTATTTTGGGCCTTACGGACAAGGCATAGCTTGTTCGCAAACTTCAAGGTATGCACAAACAGTGTTAAATAACCTTATCAAAGACTACAAAGCAAACATTGTTAACTAAAATAAGCGACGAAGGAGCTAATCCACTATTTTTTTTAATCCCTATTAAACAGCTTACAAGCGATTACTTAGAGTTAATCTTTATTTATCAATTTGTCTAAATCAGGATTTAGTACTTCTTCTGTAAATCGCATTTCTAGATATTTTTCATCTAGCGTTTTGTGCCAAAGGCCTTTTTTCTGTCCTTTATCTCGCGCAATTTCACCAATTCTTCCAGGGTTATAGCGGAAAATTTGTTGTGGTTGATACTGTGATATCTCATCATTGTAAGCCTCTTCAGGAGATATTATTTTCCAACCTCTAAAGCGAAGCTCATCCACTAAATCTCCAACATATAACGCTGAGATATCCATTTCATGCAAAAGGAGTATATGTTTGGGGGAACGGCCTAAGTGAGTCTGTGCCATTTCGTCATAATATTCGATACTTTCCATCATCACTTGAACGTAAAATTGCCGCATACGCTCAAAGTCTATCGAAACACCATTCTTTATCGCCTTTTGAAACAGGTTTTCTATATACCAATCGTAATTGTTTAAGGTAATGTAGGCATTGATGTAACCATGTTTTTTCAATACTTCTTTCATACCGTCTCGTTTTTTTTCACTATCGCCATCTCTGAGGTAAGGGAAACGAAAAAGTTTTTTAAAATTATTGAATTGGCTTAATTTTGAATCTGCAAGCAAGAAATTTTGGGTATATTCTTCCAAGCTAATTTTATTGAAGTCCGGATGATTGTGAGTATGATTAGCGATGATATGACCAGCATTACTATAAGTTTGCAGTCTATTTATGCCTTCAGTATTGAGTCCCTTACTATTAGAAAAGAATGCTACCTGTTGAATCTTATGATTTTTTAATTCCTCGATTAATGTTTTGGCTCGATTAGGGCCATTGAAATAACCGTCGGCCTGTCGAGGTGAGTCATCAAAAGTAATAGCTATTTCTTTTGCTTTTGATAACGGACTAATACAAAGGAATAATAATAGTAAATATAGTTTCATTTTGATGTCTTTATTCTTTGACTACGTTCTGTTAATTTTCTTATTATGGGGTTGTTTTTACGCCGTACTTGTCCATTTCTGTTACACACTTGTTGCAAGTCCATAGCGTTTGTCTCAAGTTAGCTGGTTTGCGTACTTTTGGCATTTTCTCTGCACAATTGGGGCAGTAATTTTTTTCAAAGTTCATTCCCAATTTTCCAGTTTTCGGCCAGTACTTTGATATTAATTTTTTGCATATAAAGCTGACTAGTGCAACGATTAAGGCTGCAATAATAATTCTAGTTATATCATCCATAGATTTGAAACCTTATACTTATAACGACCTGTTAATGTGCCAAAAATTGTTGGTTATAATATTGAACGGAGTTAAAACAACCAACTGTATTTGTCCTTATTTATTAGCTTGTTATATGAATTTACAGCGCTAAACCTTCTTTACTTTCTTGTTTTAGAGACTGTATAAATAAAACAGCTTCCTTTACTCTTTTATTGGCAATTGCTTTAGATGATTTGAATATCAATTTTTCAGGTAACTCTTTATTAAAATCTTCTATTGTTTTTATAGCCGTAGTTAAATCAGTTGCCCATTCGTCACGAGTGGTTATGGATATAATTCTAGCTATGCCAATATTACCTAAAAAATCTAATGTATCAGCATCATGGAATATTCGAGCAATATTATTTTTACTTACTTGAGCATAAAACATATGAGAAATAATAGATGTGTTAACGCCATTGATTTTTTCCATAGGAAATCCTGATGGTTGCAATATACTCACTATATTATCAGTAGCCGTTTTTGAATGTTCTTCGCCTTCAACAACATAAGACTTAAATACTCCGATGTCATGTAAAAATGCGGTAGCAAATAACACATCCTCATCAATTTTTATATTTTCTAATTTAGCTATTTTCTTTGCTAAAAGATAATTTCTCTCATAGTGAGAAACTCCCCATGCAGAATGTTGAAGGTTCTCTTTTGAGAATTGATAAATCTCAACTTTCCATGGTTTATTTAGTTCTATTCCAGCCTTTGTTTTTTCAGCAACACAAATACTTGAAACAAATAAAAAAGAAAAGAATAAAATAATTAATTTCATTGAAACTACTCCCTAAGATTGATATATACATAACGCGACGTTAAGCAGCAATTAAATAGCTGGCCAAAATTAGCGAGGAACGAGCAAAAGCCGGCTGTTCTTTTGCCCGTTTAAGCAACTTGTTAGGGATTTAACCTCCCATTCCTGGTGGCAAAATGTCAAATTTTGGCACATTGTCCGGAAAAGTTGCCCAATATGGTGCTGAAGATGCATATATTGACATTTTGGGTGTGAACTTATTATTTTTTAGTGATGTTGCTGAAACAGAGTAAAAATTACCCACAGTTATTTCTGCGCATAATGCGGTGCTACAGCTACCGCAGAACTGATAATTTACTCCCTTACCTGAATCTCCGGTTCGTGAATATGTTGACGGTGTGCCTTTTGTAAAATTGAAATTATCTTTTGGCACCCAAAGTCCGAACCATTTATCTGAGCCTGTGAGTGCTTGGCACTCCTTGCAGTAACAGAAAATAGTATTTATCGGATCGCTTTCAAAGCAAAACTCAATATCACCACAACTACAACTACCAATATGTTTTTCCATTTTATCTCCGATCTAAAATATGCCTAACACCGTTTTAAGCGGCGAGTAATAGCTTGCTAAAATGTGAAACGAAGTGGAACCGTGCAAGCTGTTACGAGTCCGACTTGAAAATCCATGTTAGGCTGTTCAACTAGCATCCGTCAGTTCAATTTTTAATTCTTTAATATCATTTAATTTATCAATGTAATTATCAGGAATTGAATCCCCCTGTAATTTCAATAATTCGTTTTCCAATTTTTCAAATTGTGTTTTAGCTTTTCGAAAACCACTTTTAGCCTTACCAAATGAGAACGTTTTCTCTAATGTACCGGCTAGCGTTGTCATAGCAGCTAAGCTTGCTAAAACCGTTGAGCTAGCACTAGCAGTTGCAGCATAATAGGTTGTTAATGAACCAACAACAATAGTAAATAAAATTAATGAGTTATGTGCGAAAGCATAGCGAAACCTTTGATTGCTTGCTTGATTTAGCTCTTTTTGGAGTTTTTCTAAAAATTCACTTCGATTTGACATAATAATACCCCTTTTATCATTTTTGTATTACAACACCAATATATGAATATTTGATGACAGCCTAACAACTTATCAGAAGAAAAAATTCCGTATTTAAAATATGGATTGTTTCCTTCTTTCCTCTTTATTATTTCTAACAATACTGAAAATATACTTTTACTTCAAGTAATTAACTGCACCACCTTATTGTTCACTGGTGAAAGCAGGAATAAATTCTGTTTACGGGGGAAAGCGGGAAAAAAGCCTGACTGTGTATATTTGCAGCATGGTAATATCTTTATTTTCTTAGAAAAGTAGATGGGAGAATCCCGTCTCAAATCTATATTAGAAAGGTGCATCCTGTACGTACACTCTCCTGTGAATCCATTCACCCGCGATATATCGTACGTCCTGTACGTAAAACGGCTCATGATGAGCCGTTTATTTATGTTAATAGAGTATTTAGCATACTCTTTTTTATCGTACTTTTTACAAGGTATCTTCAAACAACTTATAAATGCGTCGATATTCATCTAACCATGAACTCGGCTGAACAAAGCCATGCGGTTCTACTGGATAAATTGCCGTTTCAAAGTCTTGTTTTTCTAACTCAATTAAGCGTTGTACTAATCTCACGGTATCTTGAAAAAACACGTTATCATCAACCATAGGGGCATTAATCAATAATCGTTTTGCTAACCCTTCAGCAAAATAGATGGGTGAACTACGCTCATAAGCTATCGCATCATCAGCCGGAGTATTGAGAATGTTTGAGGTATAACCATGATTGTAATACGCCCAGTCTGATACTAAGCGAATTGCAGAGCCTGATTGAAATAACTCAGGCTGAGTAAACATCGACATTAAGGTTAAAAATCCACCATATGAACCACCATAGGTACCAACACGATTGCGGTCTACATTGGCGTTTTCCACCAACCAGTTGACACCGTCTGCCATGTCTTCAACTTCAGGTTTACCCATATGACGATAAATGGCCGTTCGCCAATCGCGGCCATAGCCAGCAGATGCTCGATAGTCCATATCAATAACGACATAACCTTGCTGTACTAACATGCTGTGGAACATGTATTCACGAAAATATCCTGACCAACCTAAATGGGAGTTTTGTAAATAACCAGCGCCATGTGTAAACATCACAGCACGATTTTTGTCAGCTGTTTGATCATAGTTTTTAGGTAAATAGACACGAGAGTGTACAGGATTTTCTTGATGTGAAGACGGTATGGCAATAACGCTAGGCGCTATCCAAGGCATGCTTAGAAACTTGTCAGATACCGTATGTGTTAAACGCATTGCGGTGGTATTATCTTTCAAGTTTTTAACATAAAGCTCTGGCGGCATAGTTACACTAGAATGTTCTATGAGTAGTTTTGACTCATCAGGGCTTAATGAATAATCGTTCATTCCTCCAAGGTCAGTTAACGCGGTAATTTCCCCCGATTTAACACTCGCTTGGTATATTTCGTAAATACCAGGATGTTTTTTATTGGCTTTAAAAACAAAGCGTGATTTATCTTTCGTTAAGGTCACATCGCTGATTTCAAACTGCCCATTTGTTAACTGTTTCGCTTTGCTTTTTAGGTTTTTTACATAAAGATGTGAATAACCACTTTCTTCTGAAAGATAATAGAGTGCATTGGTGCTGGTATTGGCATCATTTAACCAACCAAACTCGTTAAAGCTCCAGTTGATCCAAGCATCATCATGTAAACGATGTTGTGATTGTAATTTATTTTCTAATAAATTTACCGTCGTTAACCATCTGTCTTTGTTATCCCATGCTTCTAACAAGAGAGCGACTTGTTTGCCACTTTCATGCCATTGAATAGGGGAATAGGCTTGCATCACATGTATATTACGTGGCGCTTTTTTAGACTGATAGGATTTACCATCGCGTGCAAAGTTTTCTTTTTTAACACTCGCTAAAACGTCTTCGTCAAAACCGGGTAAGCTGTCATAATTTAACGGAAATTGTTGACCTGATTTTAAGTCTAACAAGATTAACTCTTCACTATATTGACGATTATTGGCGACACGAGCACGCACTTTTTGCGCTTTAATATGGCCATCTTTAGCAATATAATTTGGCATAATATCACTGTCTGCACGGCTTGACTTACTACTGGCAAGACTGACTATTAATTTATCGCCGTTAGGAGATAAACTTGCATGAACAATACGTTTGTCTGCGCCTAAAATAAATTCACTTTTAGTGATTGTTGAGTTATGCGCTTTTAACGTTTCTTTTTGATCGTCCAATAATCCTTTATTTCTTGCTTGCAGAGCAACATAGTTGATCAGCTCTTCTTGCTCTTTTGCAATATAACTTTTGCTAGTTTCTACGGCGACATCTTCTAATTTTAAGTTAGCTAACTCTTTAATTTGATTATTTAATAAATTATGTTCAAAAAATTTATTCGCAACACGATAGGCAACATTACCATTGTTTAAAAACATCGCTGAGTTTTCATCAGCTGAAGTATAAGTTAGTTGCTGAATTTTACCTGTTGCAAGACTTTTAACAAAAACGTTGCCATTAAAACTATAAACTTCATGGCTGCCTGCTTGATTACGTTGGGCGCCATTATCACTCACCGTATGTAACTCAGCCAAGTTCACTTTGGTTGCACTTTTTTCGGTAATGCCTTGACGATATAAATCTCTTAGCGGACTACCTTGTCGTTTTTGCTGATAAAAAATACTGTTGCTATCATCTCCCCAATACCAACGTTGTGGAGAACGCCCCATCCAGTCAGGATCGGCCATTATTTGTTCAAGAGTAATTTTAACATCACCATTGGCAGTTTCTATTTTTTTGGTCATGCCTTGCTTGGTAGTATCGCGATGTGTCGTTTTTGCTGTTGCCGATGCTATGTTACTGACATTACCACTATCAACAATTGACTCTGTCGTTTGCTCGTTTGTGGTACTAACACAGGCCGCCAAAGAAAAACTAATGGCGAGCGCTAATAAATTTATTTTCATAGGAATAAGGACTTATTGTTATCATTATTATTAAGAGTAAAGACGTTATACTTAACCTCCATCAAACTTGCAATATAATCATAAAATTAAACGCTTCTTATCGATAATTCACCTTAAACCCTCTCTTTCAAATTGGAAATTAAAGACTGTGTTCATACAAGTTACCAGAAGATTAACTTATCAAACATTTATACGAAGATAGTGTTATAAACTTTTATGCACTGTTGGATGATTTAACTTAAGCTTTAAAATTTTCTTTAATGAATAGCTGCATTGACCATAATACTTATACATTACCAAATACAGCACTTTTGTGTAACCCGGCGATAAGTAGCTTAGGTCTGGATAAACTGCTATAATCGCGCGCCCGCAGTTTTTGTCTGTAATTTTTATCTATGCTTTTTAGTTAAACGTTCATTAAAAATCTCGGTCATCATCTTTATTATTACTTGAGTAAATTATGAATCTAGCCACCAATAAACAGTTGTTCGAACACCCTAAATATTGGGCTGAATGTTACGGAACAGCGCCGTTTTTACCTATGTCTCGTGCGGAGATGGACAAATTGGGGTGGGATAGTTGCGATATTATTTTGGTTACAGGTGATGCTTACGTTGATCATCCAAGTTTTGGTATGGCGATTATTGGTCGTATACTTGAGTCACAAGGTTTTCGTGTGGGTATTATTGCTCAACCACCTTGGCATAATAAAGATGCCTTTATGGCATTAGGCAAACCTAATTTATTTTTTGGTGTTACTGCTGGTAATATGGACTCAATGATCAACCGTTATACCGCAGAGCGGAGAATGCGCCACGATGATGCTTATACGCCTAATGATGAAGGTGGGAAACGTCCCGATCGCGCAGTAACCGCCTATACACAACGATGTAAAGAAGCTTATAAAGGCGTACCCATCATTATCGGCGGCATTGAAGCAAGTTTGCGCCGTATAGCACATTACGATTATTGGTCTGACAAAGTACGTCAATCAGTGTTATTTGACTCTAAAGCCGATCTACTCGTTTTTGGTAATGCCGAGCGACCATTAATCGAAATTGCTCACCGTATTGCTAACGGCGAAGACGTAAAAAACATTACCGATGTTCGTGGTAGTGCCTTTTTGGCGAATCAAGTATTACCTAATTGGAAAGGTATAGACTCTCGCTCGATTGATAGACCCGGAAAAATAGATCCGATCATCAGTCCCTATCAAGAAATCACCTCGTCGGATTGTGCAAAAAGTGAGGATGAAATAAACACTAGTGTTACTAATATTGCGAAAGATATTACCAAAACGGCACAAGTTATTGAGTTAGTTCCTCATAGCAACAACCATCTAAGGTCTGATAAACACAAAAATAAATCGTGGGCAGACAAAAAGAAGCCTTGGGAAACAACTTACATTAATTTGCCAACCTTTGAACAGGTTCGTGATAACAAAGTACTGTACGCACATGCATCACGAATTTTTCATCAAGAAGTCAACCCAACGTCAGCAAAACCGTTAGTACAACGTCATGGCAACCGTATTATATGGCTTAATCCTCCTGCGGTTCCATTAACGGAAAGCGAAATGGATGGCGTTTTTGGACTACCTTATCAACGTGTACCCCACCCGAGTTATGGAAATGCCAAAATTCCCGCTTACGATATGATTAAAACCTCCATTAATATCATGCGAGGCTGTTTTGGTGGTTGTACTTTTTGCTCAATTACTGAGCATGAAGGGCGTATTATTCAAAGTCGTTCGCAAGAGTCGATTTTAGATGAAATAAAAGATATTCAAGCAAAGGTACCCGGTTTTACTGGCGTTATTTCTGATTTGGGTGGTCCCACAGCCAACATGTATCAATTACGTTGTAAAAGTGAAAAAGCGGAGGCGACTTGTCGTAAGCCTTCTTGTGTATGGCCAACAATATGTGGGCATTTAGATACTGATCATACGCCTACAATCGATTTATATCGTGCCGCACGTAAGCTGCCTGGCATAAAGAAGGTGCTGATCGCTTCTGGTGTTCGATATGACTTGGCGATTCAAGACCCTGAATATGTAAAAGAATTGGCAACTCATCATGTGGGGGGATATTTGAAAATTGCCCCTGAGCATACCGAAGAAGGTCCACTCAATAAAATGATGAAGCCGGGTATGGGCAGTTATGATAAGTTTAAAGAAATGTTTAATCATTACTCCAAAGTTGCCGGTAAAAAACAATATTTAATCCCCTACTTCATTTCGGCGCATCCTGGAACAACCGATCTCGATATGGTCAACTTAGCGTTATGGTTAAAAGAAAATGACTTTAAATTAGATCAAGTACAAAATTTTTATCCGTCACCTTTAGCCAACGCCACTACGCTTTATCATACGGAAATAGATTCATTAAGAAATATCAAAAAAGACAGTGCCAGTGTTTCAGTACCAAAGGGAACGATTCAACGCCGATTACATAAAGCGATATTACGTTATCACGATCCTGCCAATTGGGGGATAATCCGTGAAGCCCTAACTAAAATGGGTTTAGCTCGAAAACTCATTGGTTCAAAGCCTGAATGTTTGGTGCCATACGAGACACGTGGCGAAAAAGAACAGCAGCATTATAAAAAAGACGGCAAAGGAAAGAACAACGCAAATGGCAATAAAACCTCACCGGGACAAAAGGCATTAGGTGCTAGAAAACCTTTTGGTAAGAAGCCTGTAAACAACAAAAATAATAAAGGGAAACAAGGGTTAACACGTTTTTCTGATGATCAGTTTAATGATCGAAAACCTAAACAACCATTTGCTAAAAAACGAAAATAAACATTATTTATCATAACTTTCAAAATACGGGTTAATGAAATTATGCATGAAAAAACCTGAATATTGATATCAATATTCAGGCTTTTCATCGTATTAAGAGCTAGTCAATACAACTCATTATTAAATGCTTGCATTGCATGTCTAATTTTCTCGCTTTTTAATACCTTTGCAAGTTCATCTTTCACAAAAGTAACGGTTTCAAGTGGTGTCGTTTTGCTCAACGCAAAATATAACTCTCCTCCCTGTATTACTGGTAATTCAAAACTTGCAAAGGGTTTTACGTTGTTATCTTCTACTAGTTTTGTATTTAAAAAGTTAATCACTTGGATAGGAGCCACTAACAATTCAATACGGCCGTGTACCAACATTTTATATAGACTCTCATAGATAACCCCCTTAATAATTATCGAATTATCAATATTAGGATGCGCGAGTAAAAAGTTAACGTAAGAACTATTTCTAACAATGCCAATCGTTTGTCTATTGATATCTTTTAAACTTTTGACCTGCAGATGTTCTTGCTCGGGTAATGTAAACAACCATACATTGGTAGGTGATACGGGTAATAACCAGTGGAATTTATTTTCTCTTTTAGGTGTTCTTGCCATAGAGAAGATCAATACGTTTGGCTCATGAGTTGAAATTCGATAGGCTCTGGCCCAAGGCATGATTTCTATTTTAGGATTTATATTAATTTTTTTAAAAAGCTCATTTAAAATTAAAAGAGCGATACCACTAAACTCCCCCTGTTCATTAGTATAATTATAAGGAGGCATCTCCTCTGTTACGACACGAAGTGTTAATGAACTATTTTCTATAGAAAGACATTGGCTAGAAAAAGAATACAAAATAATACATATCAATCTAGCGAGTAATAACCGCAATGCATCATCTCCTCAACGTTTGATAATATTCCTTTAATACTAGTAAAAAAAATATCACATTCAAATTATTTTATGTTCTTTGCTAGATAACACAATTATCCCGCACGAGTCTCATCAATAGGGCGTGTTGACGTTTCGCGTTTTTTTTTGCAGCAAGTTAATGAATTTTTATACAAGACAGAGCCTATGCAGTGTGGTTGTTCCACATAAATAGGTGATAACGCGGTAAAAATGTTCATTAATTGCTGCCCGAAGGGTTCAACTCAGTAAGTCCTGCTCTTTGTTACTCGTCTATTACATAGAATAACTATGCTACTTTCCTCGTGCCGCGATCAGAACCTACTGAATTGAACAAAATTCATACGCGAAACGTCAACACGCCCTAATATATCAAAAAATAAACTTATCCTTTATAGCTGCAATTAAAGGATAAGCAATTGAGTACAATATTAATCGTCTTTAAAAATACCAACGTAAGTCGCACTAGTATTAGATTTTGTCGCGCGATACATACCGGCCGTATTAAACGGTAAACTCATATTGCCTTTAGTATCAATGATGATCACGCCTCCTGTACCGCCAACTGGCATCAAAACATCATGAATAACTTCATTACCTGCCTGTGCAATCGTTTTACCTTGATACTGCACGCGAGCACAGATATCAGCAGCAACATTGTAACGAATAAAATACTCTCCATGGCCTGTTGCTGAGACAGCACAAGAGTCATTATCAGCAAAAGTACCAGCACCTATAACCGGTGAATCACCAATACGGCCAAAACGTTTGTTGGTCATGCCGCCGGTAGACGTTCCTGCACTGATATTTCCTTGTTTATCTAAGGCGACAGCGCCTACAGTCCCTACTTTGTATTCAACATCTAAGGCATTATGTGCTGCTTGATAGTCTTTATTTCCTTTCTCATCGTTATTTTTTTGTTCTGCTTTTTTCATTTTTTCTTGCACGCGTAGCAATGATTTGTAACGTTTTTTAGTATCAAAAATACTATTGTCTACCAAGTTAATACCTTGAGTTTGTGCAAACTGCTCTGCTCCCTCACCACTTAACATCACATGTACTGATTTATCCATCACCAAACGTGCCAAATTAATGGGGTTTTCAATACGTTTAACTCCTGCTACAGCCCCTGCTTGTCGATTTTTACCAAACATTATTGAGGAGTCCATTTCATGTATAGCTTCATGAGTGTAAACAGCCCCTTTACCAGCGTTAAAAAAAGGTGAATTTTCTAGGATGTTAATCGCCGTTGTTACCGCCTCTAAACTATCTCCTCCTTGAGCTAATACGGCATAGCCAGTCTCTACCGCTTCTTTTAATTTTGCGCGATAGGCTTTTTCCATTTCAGGTGTAAAATTACTTCTTTTAATGGTACCCGCTCCACCATGTATAGCGATGGAAATAGGTGACTCTGCGGCTAAAACGACTGGCGAGAGTAATGATAGAAAAAGGCTGCTAACAATTGATTTTCTAATTAATTTGTTTATTTTGTTTTTCATAAAGAATGTCATAATTAATCCTTTTAATTTTTTGATAATACCCTGCATCAATTGCCAGATAATTACAACGCTAAAATCCAGAACCCAAACAACATTAATAAAACATTAATATCTTCATCTGTATTTTTCACGTATAATCGCGCGCATTATTTTTACTGATAGATTCTCCTGTAGGCTTATAAATACAGTGAAAATCAATTTTCTACGGATCCTATATGTTAACAGCAAATAACATCACTCAGCAGTTTGGCGCTAAACCTTTATTTGAAAATATTTCACAAAAATTTGGCGGTGGTAACCGTTATGGTTTAATCGGCGCTAACGGTTGTGGTAAATCCACTTTAATGAAAATTCTAGGCAACGATTTAGAACAAACATCGGGTAATGTTAGTCTTGATACGGGTGAGCGCTTAGGTAAGTTACGTCAAGATCAATTTGCCTTTGAACACTATAGCGTTATTGATACCGTGATCATGGGTCATACTGAGCTTTGGGCAATTAAAGAAGAACGTGACCGTATTTATGCTTTACCTGAAATGAGTGAAGCCGATGGTATGAAAGTTGGTGATTTAGAGTCTGAATACGCGGAAATGGATGGCTACAGTGCAGAGTCTCGTGCGGGTGAGTTATTAATGGGAGTTGGTATTCCTGTTGAACAACATTATGGTTTAATGAGTGAAATAGCACCAGGCTTTAAGTTACGTATATTGCTTGCTCAAGCACTATTTTCAGACCCTGATATTTTATTACTTGATGAGCCTACCAACAACTTGGATATTCACACCATTCAGTGGCTTGAAGAAACACTTAATGCTCGTGAATCAACAATGATTATCATCTCCCATGATCGCCATTTTTTAAACAGTGTTTGTACCCATATGGCCGATTTAGATTATGGTGAATTACGTGTTTATCCTGGAAACTACGACGAATACATGTTGGCAGCAACTCAAGCACGTGCACGCTTAATGTCTGACAATGCTAAGAAAAAAGCACAAATAGGCGAATTACAAGCATTTGTTGCCCGCTTCTCCGCCAATGCTTCTAAGGCTAAACAGGCAACATCTCGTGCAAAACGCATCGACAAGATTCAGTTAGAAGAAGTTAAAGCATCAAGTCGTACAAACCCGTTTATTCGTTTTACCCAAGAGAAAAAATTATTTCGTAATGCTTTGGTGATTGAAAAACTAAATAAAAGTTTTGATGATGCTCATATTCTCAAAGATATCTCAATATTGGCCGAAGTAGGTGAACGTATCGCCATTATTGGTGAAAACGGCATAGGTAAAACCACCTTTTTACGTACATTAATGAATGAAGTTGGTTATGAACCCACATCAGGTGAATTTACTTGGTCAGAAAACGTTAATATCGGTTATTACGCGCAAGACCACGAATATGAATTTGAAACCGATATGACCCTATTTGAATGGATGAGCCAATGGCGTCAACCTACTGATGATGAACAGGCAGTTCGTGGATATTTAGGACGTCTATTATTTTCAGCAGATGATATCAAAAAATCAATTAAAGTATTATCGGGTGGTGAAAAAGGTCGGATGTTGTTTGGTAAATTAATGATGCAAAATCCAAATACGTTAGTATTAGATGAGCCTACCAACCACATGGATATGGAGTCTATAGAGTCATTAAATATGGCATTAGAGCAATACGAAGGTACCTTGTTTTTTGTCAGCCATGACCGTGAATTTGTTTCGACCATTGCAACTCGTATTATCGAAATAACCAAAAATGGTTATGTTGATTTTGCTGGTACTTATGATGAATACCTAGCAAGCCAAGCATAAATTTAGCGACCCAAAAGCTCGATGAATGTCTTTATCCGTACAGGTTCAAAATGCGGGTTTCAGTTGAAATTTAAAAGACTTTAGGTAAGGCAGATAGTTTTAGGCATAGTTATTCTATGTAAAAATTATCTAACGCTGCATAAAGTCTTTTAAAATCCCCCCAAAGGGAAGCGCTTTAATCATAAATCTCAGCGTTATCATACTTGAAAAGGTGCCTACATTTCCTGCGTTTGATGCCTTGATATTTATGATTATGGCGTTTCTGAAATCCCGTATTTTGAAGTGGTACGGGTATAAGTGACTTTATCGAGCTTTATTTATATGACCCTCTTTTATGAAAAATAAACAATTCACATCAAATGAACAAGCCTCATTGGCCGATATTATTTATCATCGTCGAGACATTCGTGGCAATAATTTTTTAAACACTCCTTTGCCACAAGTCATTATTGATAAGATATTGGCCTCTGCGGCACTTGCGCCATCTGTGGGTTTGTCGCAACCTTGGGAATTTGTTATTGTTCGCGATCAACAAGTAAAACAACACATTGCTGATAGCCATCAACGTGAAAATGAGCAAGCAGAGCAATTATTTAACGATGAACAAAAGAAGCTCTACCGCCAGTTAAAACTAGAGGGAATAAAAGAAGCACCTATTAATATTGCTGTTTTTTATAAACCAAGTATTGCGCCAATTTTAGGCCAAAATTCTATGCCTGAAATGGGCGAATATAGCGTAGTTTGTGCCATTCAAAACATGTGGTTAACAGCAAGGTCATTAAATGTAGGTTTAGGTTGGGTCAGTATACTAAACCCTGAAACCGTTAGCTCTAGACTTAACGCTCCGCCAGAAAACAAGTTAATTGCTTATCTATGTTTAGGTTATGTAAAAGAATTTTTGGAACAACCTGAATTAGAAATACTCAATTGGTATAAAAGGCAGCCTCTTAATATTATTAATGACACTTACTAAGCTAACAAAGAAGAAAGATTGTTATATTTTTTTCTATACCGCGTATAATATTTTTTCAATAAAACCTCTACTCAAACTAATTTAAGGCCATTCCATTGCTCAGTTATCGCCACGCCTTCCACGCAGGAAACTTCGCTGATGTTTTAAAACATTCGGTATTAACACTAGTTCTTGAATATATGAGCCGTAAAGAAAAAGGTTTCTATTATATTGATAGTCATTCCGGTGCAGGCATGTATTCACTAAAAGATGAATATGCTCAAAAAACAGGGGAATACAAAGACGGTATAGCCAAAATTATTGAAGCAAAGAACATCCCTGAAGCATTGCAGCCTTATATTGAGTTGATAACATCACTAAATAATGATGATGAATTAACCTTATACCCAGGTTCGCCAGGCATTGCGAGGCAACTTATTCGTCGACAAGACAGTGCACATTTATTTGAATTACATCCTACAGACATTGAACATTTACGTGAGTATGCTCAACGCTGGCATAAGTCACATATTAAACAATCTGACGGTTACCAAGGTGTATTAGGTTTATTGCCGCCCCCTTTACGACGTGGTGTGGTATTAATCGATCCTCCTTATGAGCTAAAAGAAGATTACCAAAAAGCGGTGAGAACCATTATTCAAGCTTATAGAAAATTTGCTACTGGCACCTATATTCTTTGGTATCCGGTAGTAAAACGAGAGCTGGTTGATAAAATGGTTAATGACTTTACATCTAGCAATGTGAAAAACGTTTTGCAAGTAGAGTTTTGCCAAAGCCCAGATACTGATGAGTACGGCATGACAGGAACAGGGTTGTTTATCGTCAATCCACCATGGCAACTTGCAGAGCAGTTAAAAGAAATATTACCATTTATGAAAGAAAATATTGGTCAACTAGCGTGTCATTATTCATTGACGCAACTTACTGAATAACATCTTCACGTCTTTCACTGTCATCTCCCTTTCCGGTTAGGAAATATTTACTACATCGGTAATAACAATAGGGAGATGGTAATAATTAAACTTTATATATTAATACCAAGCCAATTAATATTTAATGGCTCACAAAAATAAAATAAAATAAAATAAAATAAAATAACGATGAACTCCATAACCCTTCGTGTCTTAAGGGGTTGTATTTTTAGTAAAAAAAATTAACCTCAATTTTTATGCATCAATTCCACAACCGCTCTTTTAATTTAAAGTGATTTTTTGTTCGCCATCTGCCTTTACATACCAAACTTCATTGCTATATTTAATTGGCTAGGAGCAATTAGTACCCAAAGGAAAGGATAGAAATAGCTGTGAATTACCCTACCTTCTTTTCGGATTCCTACATCCGTAACTCTTTATACTGTAAACAGCTTTTGCATTAGCAAACCGTAGTATCGGTTTATGTATAAAGTGTTGAAATCAAATTAATTACTATATGGAAATTATTATGCCTTCAGATACAGCTACATTAGAAAGAACTGAAACAACATCGGTAAATTCAGCAATGGATACATTAACCGCACAGTGGTATAACGCGGTAGTAACCGGCTTAGGTTTATCAGCGGATAACTTTCAACTTTACCAAGGTCCCAATTCAGCAATGAATACATCTCAGGACATGTGGAATTTGTTTAATGCCATCCCACCTAAGTCTATCAATAACTACTATAACCCAGCTCAACTTAACAATTTCTCTTCTAGTTATAATTTGGTTTTAGGGGCTCTTAAAGTGAGCTCTGACGCAAATTTTCAAAATTGCATGGGTGATTACTTTATGCAATGGAAGAACTACTTTAAAGATAATGATCCAAAAACATGGGATGCTGAAGGTGTTTCAAGTCTATTTACGTCTTGGGCAATGAGAAATGCTCCCGGACAAGCTGCTTGTGTGACGGGATTGACCGACGTTTATATTAATCCAATTAATATTGCGGTTAATAAATTTGCTTCCGCCAAAGGACAGTTTGCTTGGAATAAGACCGTTGATAAGATGAAATCTGCTTTAGCAGGCGGTGCGCCAAAATCTTTTAGTCTAGACAGTAAAACAGAAAGCAGTAGCGTATCTCATACTTGGGCAAATGGCAGTACCTCCTTTTTCTTTGATATATTTTCTTTTGGCGGCGGTGGTGGCTATGACAAGCTCACCACAAAAACAACCAGTGCAGGATTAAATATTGATGCTAAATTTGGTAAAGTTACCACCTTTACTGCGGGCCCTCTTGAGTCCAATGATCCGAACAATCCTATTTTATCCGAATATTCCGCATGGTATGAAAGTGCCGCCTTAGCAAAAGCATATACAACAAAAGACAATACTGTTTGGAATAATCAGAGCTCAACTACTTGGGAAACCGCTTTTGGTAGTAGTGGATTTTTACAACGCAGTACGTCTTCTATGGTGGTCGCTGATGGTATTACGATCAAAATGACATCAAATGCTTCTTATAGCACATCAGAACGTACAGAAATTACAGCGGCAGCTAAAGCGGGGATTTGGCCATTTTTCAGTGCTTCAGGCGGCGGTGGCTCTACCACCGACGTTCAATTTACTGATGATGGGCGTTTTACTGCAACCACCGAAATAGAACCTGGTAATCCTCAAATATTAGGTATATTACAATCACCACTTTCTACAATTTTTTCTTAAAGACTAAGATAACTTATAAGGCTTATTTTTCACGAATTAAGCCTTTTACATATCAACAATGATACGCTAAAAGGAAATTAATCAACTTGAGAAATGTAATCTTCTTATGTATTTGGTTTACTTTCTCCAACTATTCAACTGCTGACCCCCTTACCTTATCAAACAAAACAAAAATATCAGGCATACATTATTGGCATAAGCAGTTATCAAATTTTATAGGGATCCATGCCGACAACATAAAATTAGCTCAAGGCTATATGGCCCTCGATAATACTTCTTTTCAACTTTGGAACATTTACAATGCGATGTCTAATAATAAGGAAAGCATTTATTATAACCCAATCCAACTTAATAATTTTTCGTCCGCTTATGGAATGGTACTTTATAACTTGCCCGTTCAAGCAACCTCTGACAAAAACTGTAAAATAAATGCGGCTATTCTAAAATTTGACTCAGCAAAGAAGCAGTATGCATGGAATAAAACCATTGATGAGCTCACCAGCCAATTAAATCAAAGCAAACCGATGAGTTTAAATGTCTCTGCAGAGATCCCCAACCATGATAATGATAATGCATCTACAAATTATATAGTCACTATTAATGCAAACTACCAGCACTTTTTAACCTACTACGCCCAGCCTTATAGTCAAGACAAGCCACAATTAATGAACTATTCACCTTGGTATAGTTCATGTGCTTTATTTAAAGCGGTAAGGGATGTATCTAGTCCACATTGGTCTTCAACATTTGGCTCTAATGGCTATATGCAAAACATTACAGTAGCACTCATTATTGTTGAAGATGGCTTAATGTGTATCAAAATATCGAAAAACAATCAGCATTCTGAAAGTTGCAGCTCAAGCAAAGAAGCCAGTATTATTGGTGTTGTTATCTCACCTATTGCTGACTTTGTAGCCCAACAGGCTCAACAGGAATAAGAGCAGATAGCTGTTCGAAGCCGTCGTATATAAATAAAATAATATTTTTTCGTTTTTACAAAACGCTCTTAATATAACTTATTACTATTAAATAACTAAGCTACAACGCTAGTAAATTCTAATGTTAATAATTCCCCGCCCCTTGAAGTAGACGTTAGAAAATACAGTGATTTATAAGCAATAAACTTAAATAATGGTTTGCATAACCATAAACTGAGAATCATTCACAAAGTTTAATTACAACATGTTATATTTAAGAATTAACATCCTGATGATTCAATACTATATTTTGGCGGCGTAATAATTGTTGCACTGGGATTATTAGCCGTTGCTTGTGTGTATGTGAGATAACAATTTTCAGGGGCATTAGCTGGTGTAATATTAATCTCAGTAACATAGCCAGTTATTGGTATGAGCCATTGCGTTGAATCAGCACTCATCCCCAATGATAAATATATGTCATATCCGTGGGAACGTATGTAACCATACTGTGTATCAAGCATCACTCCCCCGCCTAAGTCGATACCATCATTGCCAACAATATCAAACTTATCTCTTTCAACTCCAGATAAAATGGCTTTAACATTAACAAGATTATTGGCACTAACTAACGCTCCTTTAAGGCCTTGTAATGCTGATAATCGTGCATCCGTGGTCAAGTCAATAAATTTAGGTGCAGCAGTGGCTGAAATAATGCCAAGAACAATAATCACTAAGATCATTTCAATCAAAGTAAATCCTGATGTATTACGACCTAACTTTTCACCCATAATCGGTTCATTATTTTAATAACAAGAGTAAAACCAATCTTTATTCTGTTAATTGATTAAATACCAAACACTATATGACAGGTGTTATTTTTAGTCAAAGCTTGATAAAAACAATAACATCAATTATTTAATCATTAGCAAGTGGACTCAATCCCCTATCCGGCGTTGCTTTCATGCTCAATAACTAACAATTAATCAACAACTGCTTGCGTAACCTTAATAACCAACATCCAAGTTGGGAGCAATTAAGCGTCTTGCTATTGTAAATTGACTTTCATTGAAATTTGGACAACGAATCAAAGAAGTATAATAAATCGGACTATCTAAAGACTGCTTTCAACAAGTAAGTACTTTTTATTGCTAGTTTGGAAGATTAAAGTCGTGACTTATAACCTCATAATGCAAAGCGATTTATCACCGACCAAAAAATGTCCATAATTTCGAGGGAAAGTTTGAGGTTTTGCTTGTCTGCATTTGTTAGCGTGTCAATTTATCTTTCGATTGTATTTAACCACTGATCTATTTGGCTCGTAGTCTCTTTTACAGATAGAGCCTCACTGATTATTAAATCACTATCCTTTCTCACTTGACTAACTGCTGAGATATAAATATCTCGTAAATAATCTTCGTATTTAACCAAAAAACTCGCTATTCGATTTAATGAATTTGAATTAGGGTGATCGGTATGTCTTTTTATAATACGCATCAGACATAGCTCTAATGGCTGATCTAACAAAACAACATAATCAATCAAATGGGATAACGAATAACGTCCTTTGCCAAAAGGTTCTTCGATGAAAATATAGGCACTTGTATTTTTTGAGATTAGTTCATCTAATGCGCGTACAAATCTTGGCGTTTTAATAAGGGAGACATTAACTCCATTTTTAAGCCAGTTCTTCATATCATCAGGATAAGTATCATTATCTGTGTAATCATCAAAGAGCAAAAATGGGCTGTTAAATCTTTTAGCCAATTGTTGAATAATCGTTGTTTTTCCTGCTCCTGAGGCCCCGCTAACGGCAATGACTTTTGTGTTATTCATATTTGTCCATGTACTAAACTCTATGGGAACTTAACGCTTCAGGTAAGTGGAGCAAGATAATTGACGACAGTTATAAGTGCAACTATTTTTTAATTTGAGAAACAAAAAAGCAGCCTGTATAGGCTGCTTTGGCTAATAAATATAATAATTCTTAGCGATTAGGTATAAGTTCCCTACCCACTCTTGAACCCCATGTTGTTCTTATATTCTCTCTATCCTTAGTACTTTTCTTTTGATTCTTTTTATTTTTAAAGACTTTATCAACAACAGCGTCCCACTCGGCTTCTTTTCTGTCAAATGTCGCCCAATTCGGGAATTCTGTTAATAACATTAAATTCCAATCTTCGGGGTTATTACGTGTAAAACTGATAGCTTTATATGAAACAACCCAGCCCTTTCTTTTAAACTCCTCATTAATTGGATAATAGCCAGCATTGAGGTTTTTTAAATAATCATCCAGTTTGCCATCATTAACACGAATATATGATACATCCCAAACGGTTCCTAATGTATAAGGTTTTTCTTCAGCTAAAGAATTAAAAGAAAAGAGTAAAATAATAATTGATAGTATTAATTTTTTCATTGTGATTCCTTCATTTTATAGTCAAAAGAAAACAAGGAAAACAAACTACCCAAGAAAGAATTTCTTTATCGACAAGTTATTATCGATAACGAGTATTGTAGAACATTTCTAATTTAGCAAACTTTGTAGCAAATAAAGCGAAAACATCAGTCAGAGCTAATGCCCACCCGTGGCTAAAAAAAATAGTCATATTGCAACAGCAAGTATGACTATTCAGATAAAAAGGGAGCTGTAATTAAATATTAGTCAGTCTCTTCAATATTGCTTGCATCAATTTGATCAGGAGTTAAAGCCACCTTTCGTCGTAAAACAGGTAAGTCACCTGCTTCTTGCGCGATATGGAACGTTTTCTTGTTTGCTTTTTGATTTTTCTTCGCTTTTTTCTTGGGTTTTTCCGTCACATTTTTAACATTGTTTTTATTTATTTTAGGCTTTTTAGGTTTGATCCCTGAAAATTTTGCTTTCAAGCCTTCAACAATATCAAATTGCACACGCTGTTGTAGAAATGCTTCAATATTTTTAAAACTTAGCCAATCTTTGGGACCAACAAATGAAATGGCATCGCCACTACTTCCCGCTCGCCCTGTTCGGCCAATACGATGAACAAACTCTTCTGTATGTTTAGGCATATCAAAATTAATAACGTGCGATACATTCACCAAATCTAAGCCTCTTGATGCCAAATCCGTTGTTACTAAAATTCTCTGTTGCCCTTTACTAAAACCATCCATAATTTGATTACGCTGAGCTTGATTTAAATCACCACTCAATGCTGTGGTACTTAAACCTTGTTCCGATAATATTGAAGATAAACGCTCAGTATCACTTCGTGTCGCTGTAAATATAATGACTTGTTGATAGGTTTCTGTTTTTAAAAAATGTTCAAGCAATGCTTCTTTATGCTCCAAGTTATCACATAAATAAAATCGCTTGGTGATATCTTTATGTTCAGTATGGGCTGAACCTATCGCTATACGCTTTGGCTTTTTCAGTAAGTCTAAGGCAAAATCATTAACTTGAGCGTGATCAAGTGTCGCTGAAAACATTAAAGTTTGTCTTTTTCGATGATCGGCTGCTTTATTAATTTGATCAAGTTCTTTAGAAAAACCTAAGTCAAGCATACGGTCTGCTTCATCTAAAATCAGTAATTCAAGACCATTTAAATAAAAATGCCCTTGGCTTAAATGATCTGCTAATCGTCCAGGAGTAGCAACAATAAAATGGGGGTCTTTTTCGAGGGTTTTCACTTGATCATTAAAGTTTTCTCCACCCAAAATAAGTACGGCTTTAAATTGCGATCCCGATGTAAACAATCGTAATTGTGTAAAAACTTGCTTTGCTAACTCTCGTGTCGGCGTGAGAATAACAACACGTGGGTCTTTTTTGCTTAACGCCCTATTTGTAGTCAGTCTTTGCATTGCAGGAAGTAAAAACGCTAAGGTTTTTCCTGAGCCTGTTTTTGAAGACGCAATTAAATCGTGACCCGCCATAGCTGCCGGAATGGCCTGTTGTTGAATTTCTGTTGGTTGCTCAAAACCTAAATGCTCTACCATTGACATCAAACGGCTATCCAAACGCATATCACTAAACTGCAAACTACACTCCAAAAATAAATAGAAAATACGTTATTATTATAACGTGTATCTAACAGATAAATCATAACTAAGGTCTATATAATGAAAACTTTTTCGATTTTTACGTTAATGACTATTTTGTCACTGCTGCTATTAGCTATCTCAAATAAGGCTTTCGCGTTTAAAAATACGCCACTAACTCCCATTAACAATCTATTTGATGCCATGCGCATGCATGATGGCGATAAATTACTTGCACAATTCACTAAACGAGCGACATTAACACGAGCAACAAAAAAGAATGCAGTCAAAATATCAGACATTAACAAATTTGCTAATTCCATAACAAAATCAACTAAACACTTAGATGAAAAACTCTTTAATATTACAATAAAACAAAGTGGAAACTTAGCCAGTGTTTGGGCACCTTTTGCGTTTTATGTAGAGGGGAAATTGAGTCACTGTGGCGTCAACAGTTTTCAATTAATACAACAAAATGGTTATTGGAAAATTCACTCTTTAATAGACAATGTCTACCAAGGAGACTGCAAAAGCTATATCAAACAAGAGCAAGGTAAGCTTTAGTCATGAAATGTTACATTTGATTTTTTTACCTCTATTTATCAACAGATAAACGCATTTATCTAGAGCAATAATAGCATTCAGTTATGATGTTCGTCGCGTATCAAAAATAATTCATAAAAGAAAACTATACATGTTAAAAAGATTTGGAATGGGCTGTTTATTTTTTGCGATATCCTCAGCTAATGCGCAAGACAATTTTGCCAATAAAGAATTAACGATGACGACCAGCAGCAATACTCCAACCATTGATGGTATATTTAATTCATCTGAATGGCATGATGCGACATTAGTTGATGATTTAGTAGAACGCTCACCTGTTGTTGGTCGAACACCTAAATACCCAACTAAAATATATATAAAGTATGACAGTAAGAATATCTATGTCGCTGCTATATTAACGCAGCCTAAAAATATTTTGGTAGCTAATCAACTTGTACAAGGTAAAAATGCTTGGCAAGATGATTATTTTGCAGTGACCCTCGACCCCACAAATGACAAAGCTGACGCCTATTACTTTCATGTCACCCCTAATAGTATTCGAGCAGACGCTCTGGTTGAAAACAGAGAGTTAATTGAAGAATGGCAGGGGATTTGGCATGCTCGTTCATCCATTAATGAAGGCAATTGGATAACAGAAATAGCAATTCCCATTCAAACATTATCTTTTGATAAAGAAATTTCGACTTGGGGAGTACAATTTCGTCGTAAAGTGAGTCAATTAGGCCATAACTACTTTTGGAACCTTAGCGATATACAAGGATGGGGGTGGTATACTAACCAAAGTGGCACCATGCACGGAGTTTCTGGTTTAGATACTGGCATGGGTTTAGAGTTAAAACCCTCTTTATCACTAAAAGATCATGCCTTTTCAGAAACACCTGATGACTTTAAAACCTTTCAGCCTTCACTCGATGTTTTTTATAAATTAACACCGTCATTAACAACATCCCTCACCTTTAATACTGACTTCTCAGGCACTGATGTCGACGAGCAACAAGTTAACCTTGGCCGATTTTCTTTGTTCTTACCTGAGAAGAGAGATTTCTTTTTACAAGATGCTGGGATTTTTGAATTTGGCGGTCTAAGTGAAAATGGCCGACCATTTTTCTCCCGTCAAATAGGATTAGCTTCAACAGGAACACCGCTTGAGATCGATATGGGAGCTAAGCTTACCGGTAAAATAGGTAAGTTCAATTTAGGGGTGCTTACTGTACAACAAGATGCCGAAGATGTTAAAGATGGAACCACCTATGTAGCGGTTGCTCGAAGTCGATACCGTTTTAACGACAATGGCTATATTGGTGCCATTGTTACCAGTGGTAATCCAACAGCTGATCAACAAGATTTACTCGTAGGAATAGACGCTCGTCAAGGTTATACCCTAGCTAATGGTTTACTCATAGAAGCCAATACATGGTGGCAAACCGTTGATAATGTTGGTGAAGATAATAATGACAACAGCGCTTATGGTATAAATTTCACCCTGCCAAATGATAAATTTTGGGCAAACGTTAATTATATGGTTATAGAAGAAAATTTTAATCCATCATTGGGATTTGTTAACCGTAAAAATATCAAAACGCTTGAGACTGAGTTTCTTTATCGAAACCGCGTGAATAATAAATATTTCAACAATATACGAAGTCGAATTGTCTATAACTACACGGCAAATATTGATGGGCTTAAATTATCAGAATATAAAAAGTGGCGTCCTATCGAATTTAGCTTTGCCAATAATGATTACGCAAATATTGCATACATTAGTAAATTCGAACGTGTACAACATACTTTTTCGTTGGCTGGTGAAGTAGACATAACCCCAGGAGATTACAGTTTTGACCGTTATAGCCTTTTTTATGAAAGTGATGAATCAAGAGCTGTTTCGGGGCATTTATGGTTAGAGACCGGTGATTACTTTAATGGTACACGAGACGACTATGAAGTAGGTCTTACCATTAAACCTAATAAATATATGAATTTTGACGTTGAATATGAAATTAATAAAATGGATTTCAACGGCAAGTCCTTTGATACAAAGACGATAAGCTTAAATATAAACCTTGCTATGAATGCTTTTTGGGCATGGACAAATAACATTCAATACGACAATGTATCTGATAGTGCAGGACTTTTCAGCCGATTGAAATATGAACCTCAAGCAGGTGAAGTCTATCAATTTATCATGTCACGTTCTTATGAAGTTGAAGGTGAACTAAGTCGCTTTCATATACAAACTCAAGAACTTGCTCTTAAGGGGGTTTATTCAATAAGGTTTTAACGCGTTTTTGATTAAATAGGAATGTTAACACGGTCTATTAAATCAAACTGTGGCTATTCAAGAGCTTGTATAGCCATTTTTCGTATAGTGGCATTGATAATAAAGGGATGTTGTCGATAAGCCTTTAGCAAAATCGTACGAGGAGCAGATAAAAACAGTAACTTAGCTTTGTGTTAATGACATTTCATGCGCTAAGTCGAAGTTCCAGAACCTCAGTAGATAACGTCAATAAAGGTATTTATAATAGTTCTTTGTTCACGTTAATAGGCTTAGCCTGTTCAAGTGAAATTCTTTAAAACTTTGTTTATGATTCTGATTATATTGTAGGTGTGCCGACAACACGCAAAGGGGAAATAGACACAGATCTCCCCCTTGCATCCCCCACTGTGCCCTACACAGCAAACACTCCAACTGACTTTCCTTTAAGCATAAGTGGCGCAATGTTTATACCTGCCAAAAATCGTCCCTTCACACGGCAGTCTACGCCATCCATGGCTTCGATAAACATCGCACTGATCTAAATTCAATTTCCGTAGCTGAGATGGGATTTGGTGAAACCTGCAATGCTCACTTCTATAACTAATCAAACAGTAATAATTAGGTAAATAACAAAGAAATAACTTTAGAGTCCTCAACACACTTGAACAAAGCTAAACATCTGCATCATCAAACGCCGGAATTCAAACCAATATTCACGTATTGCCATCACGGATGATGGCAAAGGCAATGCCGCACATGGATGTGCGATCTTTGCCGTTACGTCGAGAATATTGGTTTGAATGTAGGGTGACGTTTGATGTAGCAGCTCCGAGGGATTCCAAAGGGAGGCCGGAGGGAGGCCGGAGGCAGTCTTCCTTTGGGTGTCGTCGCCACCGCGACAATATAATGATGAGAAAAAACCTAAACAACAAAGTATTTAAATTGTTCCTGACCAATTATTAATACGGAGGAATGGCAATTCGTTAACGACAAAAACTACCACATTGGAGACATTAGCAGTTTTATCAACATGAGGTTTCGGATTAGATTTTGTATCGTTGTTCCATAGTCTCTGTATGTACTTTTACTCAATGCATTTCCCTTCCATTAACTCATCCACTCGCATAACCAGTCGTTTCGAGAAGGTGTTTCTTTCTTGGCACCAGACTCTGTGCCTTCCAGGAGACGAAATTCTACCTTTCCAAACATTGAGCTGTGGATAATACTCATCATCTTCATGCATTCCTGCTTCAAACTGGTACTGGTAATTTTCCCAAAAGACGAACATGCTCACAACGTGCAGGGTATATCTGTAATTTTCTACATCAGTCAATTTTTTCCCTCTATCTCCGCGCATTAAAAGGGAAGTAAATTCCGCTGACTCTGTTTCTCGAGTTAAGAAGTTAATTGCTCCTTGAGCAATAGCTTGTCTAGTTTGAGCAGCCATTTGTTCTTGCCCTTGGCGAAGCTCAATTACTACAAATATCAAACCCGCTACTACTGAAACAAGCCCTATCGCCTCAATAAATGATTGTGTTCTGTTTCGTATGTCTGTCATAGATGGAATACCTAACAGTATTTATGTGATGATCTGACAAATTACAGATCAATTCTTCACAGATATTAAAATCTAGTTAAATTTTTAATATCTATGTCCCTTAGTAATTACAGCATAACAAACCAACGAATAAACACATATTTTCGCATCTATTCTACTTAAACACTTCTACCGTTTTTGAATGAGGTATTGCCTGCGCAATAATATTATGGGAATGGCTCATTAGAAAATGTGTGGAAAATGATTTATAACTAATGACTTCTGTGCGCATTTGAAGACGTCAGAAAATACCACATTGCCAGTTGCAGACTTTTAGAGTTTTACGAGTAATTGAAGCTAACTTAGTTAAAGAAGACGTTGCTAGCTCTCCAACAGCAAACCGTTAAGATATTTACTCTGACACCCTCTTTTTAACTATCTAACCTTTCCAAAAACCTTTTCGCCAGCCCATACTCAGGGTCGATGGCCAATGCTTTTTTAAACATCGCCTTAGCCTGCTCAATATTGCCTTGTGCACGTCGTAAATAACCCATCCCAAAATGGGCACGCTTGCTTTCAGGGTGAACTTTTAACGCATAATGGAATGCTTTTTCTGCCGCGGCAAAGTCTTTGCCCTGGGTGAGATCCAAACCAAAATCAAATAGCAGAGACATTGACGGAACCATGTTATAGCCATAACGTTTTGATAACTTAGCAAAGTGTTTCTGCACTTTATCTATAGTGTCCAAGTTTTCATGGGCGTTGAAGTCAGGGTATTGAGCCATGAGAAGGTTAGTAAAATCAGTCGCTGGCACATGTCCTTCATTAACCAACTTTTTAACATGATATATGAGTCCCTTTGGCTTGTGCTTATTCAAAGTATCTGAAAAGCCAGGAACATATTGAGTCACTCTGTCATAATCATCATCGCTATAAATGATATGAAGAAAACGCTTCTCAGATAGCTTTCTTAATGGCTCCTGTTCAATCTGTTGTTTTAACACATCTGGCGACCAACCAATCATCGGACTGCTTGCCATGTAACTGTTAAATAGTTCCGGCTTTTTAAGCAGTGCGTAGGTGCTAAACCAGCCACTATTAGACGCACCAAATAACATGCTAAATGGCGCCGTTCTATAGGTTGATTCAACGTGAGGAATCAACTCAGTTTCCAGAAAATCTAAATAGGCATCAGGACTTTTTGTATCTCCAGTTTTTCTGTCTGGCAATAAAACAAAGTTACCCTCAGATAAATCCACCCCTATCAATATCATTGGTGGAGTTTGCCTGTCCGCCATAACATCAAGGGTAGAAGCTAATAATGCAAAGCGCGCTTTAAAGTCAGACCCCATCATATAAATAACAGGATAGTTGTTTTTCGAGCTATCATAATTTTCTGGCAAATGAATAGATAAAGGGATCTTTTTATCAAGTGCCTTCGAATGGATCGACGAGCTCTCGCCAATAGAAACTACAGGCTCTTTTTCACCAGCAAAGACCCCAAAACTGGAAACAAACAAAACCAGCATGACAAAAATCGTTCTAACAAACGTAATCATTATTAATTCCTTAAGAGTAAAAAGTACTGCCACAGGCAGCGACAGAGTAAATTGATTCTAATAGAACTAGCGTAAAACACCTGACGTCCATATACATTCGAGACATTGGTAGTTGGTATTTAAAGCTGATTTGGATTAGATTTTGTATCGATAACGCCTAAATCACCAGTTACTGAAGGTTTGACGTTTTTCAGCCAAAGCTTCAGCAACCTGAGTGCATGTTTTGTTATATTTTGACCGATATGACTCGTGACATAACTCTATATTCTGAATCAATTCACTCGCTAAGAGGGCTCCAATAGATTCGTTTGTTTCAATTGACGCACACTTTTAAACGCATACACTAATATTTAATTATTAGTGCATTATAATTTTGGCCTCAGGTTCTCAATAACTTCAGTGCTCACCCAATAAAAATTTGATAATTCGTTTTCTTCGTTATATCGGCTAAAAAATAAATATTTACCGTCTGGCGTGATACTTGGGACGGTTTCAAGAAAGTCAGAATTTACTTTATCTCCAAGGTTAATTGGCTTTGTCCAAGTTCCGTCTTTTTTCTTAAAGTATACGTAAATGTCGCTTTTTCTTTCAGCATCTTCTTTGTTTCGAGCGTTTGCCACTAAATAGTCTTGAGATGGAGAAATAAAGGCGTGCACACCAAAATCCATTTCAACTTCCTTTACTTTGGGAAAGCTTCCATTATTGTTAGGTGCAAAATACGTGTTCATTTTTGATATATTAAAATAATAAAGGTCGCCGTTGTTAGCTTGGACTGGAAAGAAAACATCGTCGTCATTGATAGGTGAATCAAGTTTTATTGCCTTGCTCCATGCATCGCCCAAACGATCTACATACCATATTTTACTATCTTTAGCCGAGGTAAAATAAATTCGTTTACTATCAGCGGTGACAAATGGATGCAGTTCGTCCGCTTTTTTTCCTTTGGTGAAGTTTACCTTTTGAATCGGTTTCCATTTTTTATCTTCGAGTTTTGAAAAATAGATAGCTGCATTTTCGTCTTCTTTATTTGCTGAAAAATACATTTCATCTAAACCATAGGAAAACGAAATACCGTGTTCATACCTTCCCTTGATTGAAACAATTCCCGGAGCAAAAAGTTCTGGGATTAAACCGGGTGGCTTTTGCCCCAAATAGGGGCCTTCCAGGACTGGAAACTCATCTTGACCATAACTATTGCTACTGAAAGCTATAATAGAAAACAGCAGAACAATTGAAATACAAATATACTTCATGATTTACCTTTATTTTGAAATCAACGAATTATTTAACTTCGCTAAATGTGATTGAAAAAGGCATCAGTTTAAGAAAATCGTCTCTAAAACACCTGAAGTTCTTATGAATTTCTGCTGATTTTTTCTGACAGCGATAATCAACTTATTAGATGTATATAACGATTTTTATGGTGATGCCTTAGTAACATGACTCGATTAATTCATTAGAAATTAGCTAATGTGTATCTGACCCCATTTATTTATCCTTTTGACTTTGGCTGCAAGCTTTTTAACCATTTCAAACCGTGTGCCGCCATCAGAGGAGACGAATCGCTATGCCCATAGGACTCAAAAGCAATGTGCTTTATTGAAGCTAATCCTTTATATTTTTTATTGCTTAGTTGGCTAACAAAATCTTCGATAAATGGCGCTATCTCTTTCTCTAATTCACCATAAGAAATAAAGACATTAATCGCAGACTGTTTACTTTTTAAAGCGGCATGTTGTTGAGCAAAGAGTGTAGGAACTTTCTCATCCAATGGACTACCGAGAATGTAATTTTTAAATGTGTCGGGTTGTACCATTAGTGCGTAAACACCAAATTCTCCACCGGCGGAAAAACCGAAATAGGTTCGATTGTTCGGTTCGGTTCGGTAATTGCTTTCTACAAACTTAAAAACATCTTTGCGAATAAAAGCCAGGTGATTATCAGCTTGGCCAAATTTTATTTTGGGATGTCTTGGATTAATGGTCTTCTTAAATGTGTAATCCATATAACGACTGACATGAACCCCATATTGTTGCTTTAAATCCTCTGCAATGTCTTTCTGATAGGAGATGCCTACTAAAATTACATCTTCCATAATCATATATGAGGCAGATGATAATAATTCGATATGCTCGACGGCATCTGTAAAGTAAACAACTGGGTAGTTTTTGTCCTTATTTTTCGCGTAATCATCGGGTAGTTTGATGAGTAGCTCGTATTGTTTATTCGATATAGTATCTTTAATCGGAATAACTTGTGTTCCAGGCATAGAGTATAATTTGTGCTCATTTGCTCCAACATTGAAAAAAGGTAACAAAAACAAAAAAACTAAAATCTTTTTCATATAAAATCACTCACTTGTAAATTGTAAAATTGTTTGACAGATCCTTGCTATAAATCAACACAGGCTTGATAAAAACCTATGTTGTGAAAAAAACTACAGCGGAGAGGAGTTTTAAGCAACTTAAGTCTTCTTAAGTCTTCTTAAGTCGAGGCTATTGGGTAACCTAAATAATAGATAGGTACTTGTAATTAGTTAGTGTTATCAAGTGGTTATTCTGCATAGTTGATTTTGCATGCCTTGTGGACAATTGAGGAAGTATAAGGTTCAGGTAGCATGACTGGGTCTCACGGTTTTGACTTAAATGAAAGTCCATTTAGGGCAAAGCTGTTTTAGTTAATGTTGATAAAATACGATTAACGACAGGTCAGCCAGGTTAAAAACAAAGAATACATTTATAGATAGAGGTATACTCTCCCAACAATAAAATCATCTTTACTCTTTGGATACATTCTTGGAACATAGTCAGCAATATCAACTGGGTTCGTGGATAATTTGTCCCCAAACCAATACCATAACAAATAAAGCTGACACACACTCTATCGAAAATAAAAGCATGCAAGTGCTGTTGTTTTTAATTCTCCATAGTGGAGAACAAGTCACTAAAGGCCAGATTTTTGAACATGTCTGGAAAGATAGTTTTGTGGCTGATGACATCTTATCTGTCACGATGAGTAAAATACGAAAAACATTGGGCGATAATGCACGCAGCCCGACGTTTATCAAAACCCTGCCAGGTGTGGGCTATACATTAATTGCCAAGGTTCAAAAAATAAATGACCCTAAACAGGGGCGTAGTAAAAGAATTGACGTCTCTAGTATATATAAGCCAAGCATCACTATAGGCATCATAACCTTATTGCTAATAGCCACATCTCTGGCGATGTATTTCATCAACACGGATGAAGACTCGCTTACTAATCGAATTAATATCAACTCCATTGCAGTATTGCCTTTTGATGATCTTAGTTCAACGCAGAATAATCAGCATTTTAGCGATGGATTGTCCGATGCCATCATCGATCAGCTTTCTCAAATCAAATCGTTAAAAGTTATTTCGCGTTATTCTTCTTTCACCTATCGGGAAAAATATAATGCAACAGAAATTGGTCAAGCATTGCAAGTAGATGCGCTGCTTGATGGAAGTGTGCAAACCATGGGGGAACAAGTTCGCATCAATGTCAGAATATTCAGTACAAAAAATGGTCAACAACTTTGGTCTAAAACCTTTGATAGTGACACTCAGAATAGTTTTAAACTACAAGACAATATCAGTGCCGCTATACAAGAAACAATCCAACCGGATTATGTACCAAAAAATAGCATTAGTAGCCTAACACAGACTAAAAAAATTAATGCGCAGGCGTACGAATGGTATTTGATGGGGCAATATCACTTGCGACAAAGAAACCCAATAACCCTTTCCAAGGCAGTGACTTATTTTAAACATAGTTTAACGCTAGAACCTGAATATGCCGATGCACATATCGGTTTAGCGATTACTTATGGGAGTCTTCATTACTCTGCAAATTGGAGTGAAAAAAAGTCATTCGATAAATCATTACCCCATATAGAGAAAGCCTTGGCTTTAAAGCCGAATTCACCAACAGCACTCGCAACTCAAGGTATGCTCTTGACCCTCAAAGCGGGCTATGAAACAGGTTTTGCTGATGCTGACTCAGCCTTGATTCAACAAGCACATCAAGCTTTCTTAAGTTCACTTGCC
>Ga0209396_1000874_pt1 | contig 34684 bp, 47 predicted proteins | sample GOMGulsemesocosm_6_FD_184638 | JGI IMG/M metagenome (GOLD analysis project Ga0209396, IMG submission 184638) | Methane-oxidizing microbial communities from mesocosms in the Gulf of Mexico - GOM8C Gulf of Mexico (SPAdes) (version 2) | ecosystem: Environmental > Aquatic > Marine > Cold seeps...
CTAAACACCCATTTACGATTCCATTGGCATCTGTTACCGTGACATTGTAGGTATCAAAGCCTCCACTCACTAAAGCACTTAAGCCTGTAAAGTCATAGGTATCTCCGTCATTGGTAATGTTTTGTGTGGCTGCAGTTTCATCTAAAGTTATTGTATATGGCGCAGTTCCACCACTAATCGTTCCAGTTACGTTTCCGTCTGCATCTCCATTACAAAGCAGTGCATCTCCATTGATCGTTACTACAAGTGGTTCTGGCTCTACCATATTCACAGGGCCTGCAATTTCTAAACACCCATTTACGATTCCATTGGCATCCGTTACTGTGACATTATACGTATCAAATCCTCCACTTACTAAGGCACTTAAGCCTGTAAAGTCATAGGTGTCTCCGTCATTGATAATGTTTTGTGTGGCTGCAGTTTCATCTAAAGTTATTGTATATGGCGCAGTTCCACCACTAATCGTTCCAGTTACGTTTCCGTCTGCATCTCCATTACATAAAAGTGCATCTCCATTGATCGTTACTACAAGTGGTTGTGGTTCAGTAATTGTAGTTAAAACAGAATCCACACAACCATTTACATCTTCAACAACAACTTGATAAGTTCCAGAAGCCAAGCCAGATTGATCTTCATCATTCACTACAAGACCTATACCATCAAGAGTAGACCACGTATAACCAGCAGTTATATATGGAGGTGCACCAACAGTAACAGTCAGGTCAATAGTCCCATCCCCTCCGCCATTACAAGAAACCATAGTTGACCCAAGCGAAAGTGTAGATGTAAACTGGGTTAAATCGATATCAATAGCTGCAGGTGTAATTGGACAACCAGCATTATTTGTTGGTATAAGAGTTAAAGTAACAACACCAATCGTCCCCGGTATTGGTGTCCACATAACAGTTTGAGGTGTATTAGCTGGAGCCGTAGAGGCTCCATCAATACTAATATTACTAAAGCTTCCCCCATTAGATGAACTCCAATCACCAGTAAAAGTTTCAGTAACATATCCATCAATACTAATAATTGGTGTTGGTTCAAAACAAATTGAAAAATTAGGAGTATTGATGAAAGACTCTACAGCAGTTGTAAATGTATATACTTCCACAGTATCAAAAGCCGTAGCACAACCATTTGCATCAGTAATTACCAGTTCATATGTTCCAGTTTGTGTAAAATCAACATCCTCAGTACTTGAAGTTGAAACGGATGTGAAATTAAACCCAGCTCCCGCACCACTCAAACCAATCCAATTATAAGTAAACGGAGGCGTACCACCAATAGCTGTTCCTGTGGAGGTAACAGGAACGAAGGAACCATCACAAAAGGCAACATCCGGTCCTGCATCCGCAAATAAGTCTGGATAAATTGTAACTGTAAATGTGTCACAATAGGTCTGAACATTACATGCACCTGGTAGTGTACCACAAACAGAGTAAGTGATACTTGGAGGAGAAAAGCCTGGTACAGGCGTTACAACAACATCTAAACAACCAATTGCACAATCCAATAAAACATCCCATTCACCAATAACACCTGGCGCTATAGATGTCCAAACAACTGAAGCAGGATCTAAATCTTGAACCGACAAATCAATAGTACACCCTTCCGTAACACCTATATCCTCAGGAAAAACTGGTTCAATTTGAGTAAAAGTAAAATCATATGTAGTTTGACCTGTTCTGCAAAACATAAATCTATGGTATGTTTCCCCTGTTATTGGATCAATATACCCTAAGGATGCATCTAAACAAATATCTTCATTAGCTCCGAAAATTGAACCACAGTTTTCATAATAAATCTGAACAGCTCCTCCTGCACCTGTTTGAGAAAAAGACACGCCTGTAGCTCCTGGATCAACATAAACATCAAAAAACAAACAACCATTATTGGTTGGCAACCCACAACATTCATTATCTGCATTTGCAATATTTATACCTGCTTGAGTAATCTGACTAGAACCCGTAGCTGTAAAATCGAAAGTATATATAGCCACAGGACCACTACAGGGCACAAAATTACCATAATCCGTTGACAAAACCTGACTACCTCCAGAAAGTGGAAAAATAAAGACTAATAATAATCCAAAAATAAAATGTGATGGTGGAAAATAAGAAACTTTTTTTTTCATAGTACATATAAATTATAAATATCCTCTATAATTATACGTATAATATTTTAAACAGTTGCTATTATTACTCTAATATATAAAAATCAAGGGTTAAACGGACAAAAATAGGTATACATCTAAAAAACTAAAATTAATCAAGTATAAAATTAAAAAATTAATTACCGTTACTGTTAAGACATACTAAATTTAAACATCATTTAATCGATTGATAAACAAAAACATTCTTTGAAAACACACTGAAATTTAGCACTCCTATTAGTTGCGTATGAGGTTATTTAATATCTATCAAAAGATAAAGGTGCACTTTTACAAAACTAGTACAATGGTATCATACAGTCGAAAATCAGTTTTCAAAACTTTTAAAACACACAACAATTGGTCTTAACCCCTTTTAAGTGTATCATGTGCATATCATTTGCAGGCGAACCTCTTCAAAAATCAACAAATACAAAAAAACCACTAATCAAAAGATTAGTGGTTTCAGTGAGCGCGAAAGGATTCGAACCTTTGACCGCCTCCTTAGAAGGGATATTTTAAAAACCCCCACACCAAGCACTAACACTAATAAACTGAAACGAACGGAATCTAAAATTAAATACTTTTTAAATACTTTCTATACTAAATGATGGCGCATTCTATGTGCGCCATCAAAAATAAAACATAAAAAAACCTCTTAATTATTGCTAACTAAGAGGTAAAATATAACCTATGGAATTTGGTTACTATGAATTATCTTCTTCTTTTTTTGGATTATCTTCTTCTGGAGGTAAAACTTTTCTTTGAAATATGTTATATTTTTGGCCAATTGAATTACCTCTATTCTTTTCAATTTCTGCATAATTATTAACAAAAGTGTGATCTGATCTATGCACTTTTATTTTAATAGGGGTATCGTAAGTTGAAGCAGAACCACCAGAAGTTCCACCTTCAGCATTTTGTTGAAATATTACAATCCAAATTGTATTAGGGTATTCTAATCTTAATTCATCAAATCGTTTAGCATGAATGTTTAACTTTTGAAATGAATCAATTACAACAACATCAAACTTATCAGCATATTGCTTAATTGTGTCAATTCCATTTGGAGCTTCACCAGCAACTGCTAAACAACTTTGATTTTTTAATGGAATATTTCTATTAATTGATTCCTCTGTATCTTTAGACTGCATCCCACCTTGTTCTAAATCGAAAAAACCAACTTTAAAACCACTTTCAATAAAAGCATTTACCAATTGTTTAGCAAATTCTGACTTTCCTGCGTGTGGATCACCGGTTAAAACGATACTCATCCTAAAACGCTGCAGGTCCTCCATTAATTTTCCTATTTCGCCTTTTAATCTAAAAGTATCTGGTCTATTTTCTTTTACACTTTTATCTGAAGCAATTTGAAATAAATCATTATCTCCAAAAACAGAACCTAATCCTTTTTTACTTGTTTTTTTATCCGTTCCAAACAATGAAACTTGACCAGTTTTAGCGTTTACTTTTGGCTTTTTTGTTCCTGGTACTTTAACCGTTTTCTTAATTGCTTTTTTACGGACAGTTTTCACAACTTTTGGCTTAGCAGCAGTCAAATATTTAGGTATTCCTTTTGAATCTCTATCTAAAATATAGTCAGCTGCTTTTTGCGCTCGGCTAGTGGCATGAAAAAAGAATCTGTTATCTTCTTTCAACTCCTTCAATAATCTTTTACGCCATCCCTTTAAATAAGCAGCTGAGTTTTTAATGTTGAAATATAATATTCCACTTTCAGCATTTAAAAATGAAGCCCCTAGTTCTGCAACTAATTCTTCTAGTGGATAATTTGATGCGTCACGATCTAAACGTTTCTTGTGCAGCGTAGAATGTACCAATTCATGAAACAATGTGCCATAATACTCTTGAGGTGTTTTAAAATCTTTAATTTTTGGAATGTCTACCAAATCTCTAGCTGGTATATACATTGGTTGAACACCTTTGTTTGTGATTTTAGGTAACAACGGCATGTTAGATACAATCCTTTCAGCTGATTCAATTCGTTTAACCTCTGTTTTTGGCTTTTGGGGTTTTAACTTCCAATCAATACCAGTAATATCATCTGCATTAAATACGTTGTAGTACTTTACAATAGAATAACCACTTCTATACACAAAGTTTTCAATCACCTTATTGTCAGGGTTGTTTGATATAGTAGGAATTAAAGACACATTTTTTCTTACAAAATCTTCAAATCTCTTTTTATCAGTAGTGCTAAACTTTTTACCATTACTCAAAAGAACAGAATAGCTAATTGAATAGTAAATTACTTTGTATGCTTTTGCACCTTTTTTAACTTTTCCTTTGAACTTTGTAACCTGCTTGAATGTTAAAAAATAAGGTAAATCCCAATTTTTACCGTAAACCATTGGCCACAACAAATTAAGCAAAAAACTGTTTATACCGGAATACGCTTTTTTTGAATCAAAATTTGATGCTGCCATTCCGTATATATCCATACTTTTGACAGGTTTCTGCCATACTAATTTATTGTCTTTATCCTCTTCAATCAGTTTAATTAAAGCATCTGTAACCATGTCATAAATTTCATCTGGAGAAACACCTTCTAAACTTTCGTCTACATCACAAAACGTATCTAAACCATTTAGCATACTTGTTTCGGCTGAAGTAACTTTGTTTTTAACGTTTAGCTTGAATACTTTTTTATCTGGGTAATTACGTAAAATGGTAGTTAGTTTGTCAACCACTTCATTTGCACCGTCTTTACGTGCTAAATTGACTAGTTTTCTTAACTCAAAACGCTTTTGAGTTCCCTTTAAATTATTGAATATACTGATTACTGACATTATATTTAAGTCTTTAGATTCTTGTTTTAATTACCTTACCAACACCGTGTTTTTCAAGCACTTTAATTAATCTTGTTTTGTATTGACTTGAAAGATTAATTACCCTTACATCTTCATAAAATGTATGATTCTTTTTTGAAGATTTTAAATAACGGTTATGAAAATAGCGTACATGATTCTGGTTTAAAGCTTCAAACATGCTGATTGCATTTGAATATCGATTAGCCTTAATTTCTGCAAGAAAACTAGTGTAAAAAGTGCTTATTGAAAACCTACCTTTACTAATATCTAAGTAAACTAATCTATCTGATGTGGTACTTACATTTGTAGATTGTGCAGAATTACTAGTTTCAACCTCAATATAATCAGTATCTTCAATTAAATCATCTTGATAACGTCCACTAGTATCTATTTCTGGTTTATCTCTAACTGCAGCATAGCCTACTAACCCTAACAATGCCAAACCACCAATAACTAAGGGTACATTGCTCTGTTTTGGTTTGTCCTTTTTAATTATTTTTGTTACTTTTTTCATTCTAAATTCGATTTAAGGCTGCACCAATTACAAACCTATATGGATATTCAGTAGTTGAATAATAGTTATTGTAGCCTATTGTTTTATTTCCTAAATGTTTACGATCCTTTACTTCTCCCATATTATTACCACCGTAATTAGTTTTGAAAGTTCCCGTTTCTTTAACCCACGCACCGTTTTGTTTTACATAATAAACATAACTTGTAAATGAAGTGCCAACCTCTACTTCTTCACCAATTCCAAATTCATAATGAGTTGTTCCGGGCAATTGATTTAAAGGCGGTTTATTGTCTTTAATAGCATTGAATTTACTTAATTCTTCTTCATCCAATTCATCTTCTAAACGTCTTGTTAAAGTGTCTTTAGTAATCTTTTTATATGCTGCTGTAATTTGGTCAAATCTTGAACCTCTTGATAATTTTGCTAATCCATAAAGAGTAGTTTCATACGTACCTCCACCATCCATTGCTGAACGATATTTAACTGCCAAATCAATAGCATTGTATTCAATACCCCACTCATCCACAAAATACCATTTTGCTCTATCATAGGATTCAGTTCTTGAACCATCAAACAGTTTACTAAACTTAGAATATGCAAATAGTCCACCGCCAGCTAATAATAAATAAGGAATCATTTTAGCTATTAATCCAATAGCCATTAAACTACCTAAACCATCATTGCTTAAATTGTATTTATTCCAAATGAACTGATGTAATTGTAATTGGCCAGAAGTGGTTGGTTTAACATTATTCACCAAAAAATTATGAATGTATTCCAACTCACTAAAGGTTGCTTTTGGAAAAAACTCTTCAATAAAAAACTTTCTATCTCCTGGTCCAGAATTAAGATCAAGTATATCCTGTTTTAACTGCTTTGTTTTATCAGACCTTTGTTTAGAAAATAGTAGCGTTCCAGCTAAGCCTGCAATTAAACCTAATTTAATTAAATTACCCATTTTACATCATTTTTTTAAACTTCTTAACCTTTTTTGACATACCATCTTTTTTTGATTTATCAGCTAGAATCTCTAAAGCTTCTAAATCTAAATTATTAGCTAATTGTTCTACGGCCTTTGCTCTTTTTTCGGCATTTGGTCTAATCATTTCTTTAATTGAAATTTCTTCTTTATATATTGGCATCTTACTTGTTTTTTACATTTTTATATTCTTCAAATTCTGCATTAAATTCAACAGTTAATTCTCTTAATGAATTTAAAACTTCTGATCGTTCTTCTTCTTTTATATTGGCAAATCTTATTACTAACTCCCAAAACTCTTGAAACAGTTTATCATCTAACGAATTGAAAGTTGCTAGAATAACACCTAATTTACTTGCTGGATCTAATCCTGCGTTACCTAAAGATTGTTGCTCTGGCTCACTTGAAGTTCCACCTCCAAACTTTTCAGCAAACCCAGCTAAGGCCGTTTGAATTTCTGGCTTAAAACCATTTAACACACTTGACAAACTATTCTCCGATTTTAAACGCTCTTTTTCAAAGTTCAATTCGTGTTTATCTTCCTGTAAATCAAATTCACGTTTGGTTGAATAGTATTTCTCCTTGAATACTTCCAACTTATCCTTATCTTTATTTAGCTGATTTATCTCTTTATTTAAAGCAGTTATTTGAAATTGATACATTTGTGTCATTGGACTATTGTCTAAACTTGAAGGAATGCCATTAAGTGTTGCAGCTGGATTTTGTTCATTAACAAATAGAAATTCTTTTGTCTTACTATATTGATTAACTATCTTTTTACACGCAATAACAATCAATTCATCAGGTTCTAATGAATCAACTAAATTTTTTAAATACGAAAAAAATGAACCACCAGAAGTCAACCTGATAATTGGTGTTTTTTTGCTGATAACATCAGACTTGATGCCATTTTTAACTGATAAAATTTGAATTACGTCACCGTGATCTGTTATCGAATTACTAAAGTCTAATAATTTTGTATTCATTTTAATCTTATATATTAAGATACAAAGATTAACGCTTTATAAATAGTCGTTTCACTCTAAGTCGAACCAAGTCGAACTAGGTGCTTATAATTCAATCTAAGTCGAAATAATTCCGTTTAGAGTTTACTTTTTTCGAGAAAACAAGCGTTTAAAAAAGCCTTTTTTGTGTTCAACTGTAATAACTTGACTTGTGTCTTTATTGGAAATTACACTTTTAGTTGATGGATCAATAATTATGTTGATGGCTTCACCTTTTTTATTCTTAATTTTTTTAAACTCATTTGTAAATGTGTTTTCAATTTCAGACGTATTTTTAGCAATGGCCATTTCAATTATAGGCTGTTGTGCTTCAATCATTGCTAAGGCTGATTCAGAAGCTGATTTATAACCAGCATAAGCACCAATACCACCGCATAATAAGCCAATTACAATTGTAATAATTAAATTCTCTGTTAAATTTTTAAAGTTTACTGTCATAACTCAAATGTTATTTTTGTTTAAATGTGAATACGTTCCAAAACCAATTGCTGCTATCGACAACAGGAAAAAGGGGATTAGACTTTTTTTTTTGAACCACCTAAGTAGTTAAATAATGAATCAACGCGCGCAATAGCTTTGTTGTAACCGCCTGTTGGCTCGTTTATGATGTGGCGTTTACTTTTACCCCAACCTGTATTGGCATGGTAAATAACACCTACTGCATCTTTTAATGTTTTAGCATCATGTAAGCTAGTCATGTTGTACTCCTTGACTTTGTTACTGCTGCGTTTAAACTTTCTAACGTAATAGCCAATTAAAGCTTCAGCTGCAACATCAATTCTATTTAAAAGTTCCGGGTGTTTAACAATGTCAACTGAAGTATATCTATTGATTGAAGCATAGTTTGCTTTACCTGTCAGCTGGTTAAATCCACGGCCTCTATATTTAGCCCCTTCATTTGTTCCATTCCCAATAATACCATCATACACAAAATTGAAAAAACGTGTTGAATCCTTTTTTAAATTGGTTAATTGAGAATCGGATAAGTTCCTGGTCCTACTGAATATTTTTTTAATTCTATAATTACTGGTACCAGAATAACTTTTTTCTGATTTCGGAATAAAAGAACTCTCCTTTGAAACAATGGCCAATATACCTGCTTGAATATATTTATTGGTGTAGCCTTTTTTTGTTAGTGTTGATATAATTACACCAATGTTTCTTTTTTGTGTAGCATTTAAGCTGCTTGAATAATCCATGAATTTGTTTTTAATCGTTCAACTGCTTCTTGATCCTTTTCTATTTTATTTTCAATTGCTTTTTTCATGTGGTCCTCATCTACAAAGTTTAAGAAGTTAGCCCAAAACACACCAAAACTATTTAAGTTTTTAGTATAAAAATTTAAAGCTAAAATGTAACTTATTGTATCATTTGCATCACCAAATAAAAAAGCAAAACCACAATTTTTATTGAACATGATTAGATTAAAAAGAGGTGACATTGAGATATTTGCAAACTTATCTATACCTACTCCCATATTAAAAAAGTAAGTACCCGATTTTTTAAGTCCTGTATTCCATTTAAAAACAACTAAATGAAAAATAAAGCTAAATACAATACCAATTACTGTAAAAATGATTGTTGGAATTAATGCTATAAAAAAAATGAATAGGCCTTTAAATATTTTCATCTGGAGTAGATTTTTTAGGGTCAATTTTTAAGATTTTATTTATGTGTTTGATTAGTGGAACAAACTCATCCCAGCCCAACCTTGCAAAGTTTTCAAATAAGGAAATAAACAGATTTAAAATAACAAAATGTAAGGTTGCTAAGTGTAACCATTCGTAAACACTTGTTTCATATCCAAACACGTTATTTATAGGCATATTTACAGCTAATAAATGCGCTGAAATGATAGGAATGAAATAAACAAATAGCTTAATATATCCTTTAGGCATTTCTTTAGACGTAATAGGCTTACCCTCTTTAACTGAAGCTTTTGTGCCTGTCACTATTTCAGTTGTGAATAAAATAATAATAACTACAAATACAATGAGATTGAAACCAAAATATTTTTCAACGAATAGTGAAATTGTTGCTAATGTTATACTAAAATTAAGGGTTAATACTAAGTTTTTAAAGTGAAAAGCGGAATCCAAAAAATGCGCTGCATCTTTGAATCCAAAAAGTTGTGTTAAGTAGTTCATTTTAGTTATTTTAATAGCTAGTAGCTATGTAGTTTTGCATTGCTAGTGTTATTTCATCAATCAACTCTTGATTAACATATTCGTTTGGGATTTTGGTTTGCATGTCTCTAAAGGCAGATTTCCACCACCCTTGACAAAGGAAACTTTGAGGTACTGCAAAGTATTCTGAAATGCTTTTTTTAATAGAATCATCAGCATCTAAATTGATTAATCGTGCGCCCATCATATCAGAATAGGTTTGTCCGTCAACTCTACGCTTTGGGTATTTTGTAGCTTGAACTGCGTTGTGTAGCTGGTCGTCCGTTAGGTTATCTACTTGATTTATAATGTCAACTAGGTTTTTTTCTGAGATGTAATTTAATAGCTTTACTCTATCCATTATATTATAATTTTTCTGATTGCTTTTATTGTTGATGTTCTGTGCTGACTTGTAAGCATAATTGGAAATAGATTTAACTCGTCAGGTGTTAGAGAACTGATTACGCTATATACACTATTACTTTCATCATCCCAATTAGCTTCATCTCCATTTATCAGACTAAATACTTCAAACGTTGAATTTTCCCCACCATCTTTAGTGATTTTTAACTTATACCAAGTGTTTATTGATACTGTTATAGGGTAAGATATACTAGCTAATACACCTAAAGTACCATTATTCCCCCTAATTCCAGAATTGAAATCCAACCCACTTTCCACCTGTTTGTATTGTAAAGAGTCGTTAGGATCCATTGCATCACTACCCACACCTAAAAGAAATGAACCATCATAAGTGAATATAAATTCAATAGTAGCATCATCACCTCTATTAAATGACAGAACATTGAATTTAATAGTATTCGTCCAATCAATTGGATTTACAAATGTTAAGCCTTCAGATGTACGTGTTATTGTTACACCACTTGAATGTTCAACGTCAGAACTAGCATCTTCACCAATAGAAAAAATATTTCCACCTAAACGAAAATCGAACCAACCTGCATCATAAATATTAATAGAATCAATAAACGTAATTTCGCCACCCTCATTTTCAATTGTTAAATCAACTAGTCTATCAACTATTAAACTAAAATCGCCCAAAGTAACATTTAGTTCAATTAAATGAGCATTTACTATAACCGTAGAATTAATTACAAAGTGACTTTGATTAATTGTTACTATTGTATCTGGTGTAAAATAATCGCCTTGAATTTGAATAGTAGAAGTTATGTTAGATTCAACATTAACAACGCCACTATGAAACGCGGGTATTGGAAATGAACCACCTCCAGTATTAACTCCACCATTTGAAACTACAAAATCTTGCATATATTATTGTTCAATCAAATTAATAAATGATACTAATGTTTTGTCCGTGTAATCGCCAGTTATGTTAACAATTGATACTTCAACAGAATCAACTAAATACATATTTGGAACATCTGGAATAGGAAAACTTTGTCCTGGTTCTAATTCTATTCCATTATATATAACTATTTGAGAACCACCATCATTTTTGATAGTGGAACGCAAACATTTTTCTGGAAAAGGATAAGTACCAGATTTGGTAACTCTTGATATATCAACTTTAAAATTTCCTTTATTCATGGCTTTTATCTAAAAGGGTGAGGCTGCACATCAGCCATTACAACAGTTTGCCCTTGATCTCCCTCTGCTAATGGCAAAGCTTCATTACTTGGACAAGCATTAGGATTAACAGTTTTAAAAATTGCATCAATACTAAATTCTCTGGTAAGAGCTAAATTAAATTTAAGCGTTAAAGTCAATTTATTACCTTGTTGAATTATGGTATTAACATCTAACAGTTTTTCTTTTGGAGCGACATCACTACTAATAGCAGTCATAATGTTATGCGTTGCGTTTAAAATTTCATTAAGATTTTTTCTTAATCCAACTTTGAAATTTGCATCTCCTCCGTTGTCAGTTGTAGCTATTCCAAAACCAATAATTTTATTATAAGTTTCAGGTAACGATAAATCAACAGACATTAAACCAACCGTTCCAATTGGTAATACTATGCTTTCAGAGTGATAATATATTTTTGTATTCATAATGATAAAGAATTAAAATAAAAAAGGGCAGACATTAACTATCTGCCCTTTTTTGATTTGATTTAAGACAATAAGTTGTACTTATTTTCTTTTATTAACTAATTGCATTCCTTTGAACTCAACAGCTAAGAAATGAATAGCTCCAGCAACGTTGTTTGGACGTAATAATTTAATTACAACTCTTTTGTCCGTAGCTAAGGTAAATGATCTAGCTAAACGTAATTCACCAGCTTCTCTTGTTTGAGGTTCATCACCTTTAAAAGCAAAATCAGCAATTTTAGCTTTATGTAAGATCACATTATCTTGCATTACAACTACAATCGAATTTTCTAAATCAGCTGGCCATGCAGTTTGAGTGTAACTTTTAGCTGCTGCATCTTCATCCTTCAAACCTGTGGCATGAGATAATTTTACAGAATCAACTACCATAGAACCACCTGCACCATCATTAATGATTTTTGCATCTTGAAAATCGTTCACTCCAATTCTACTATCTTTGTTCGTTTGAACTGACAATAAATCTTGTTCTCCTCCTGCTTGAACTTCAGTTTTTAAAACTAAATTTCCGTCAATCATTTCTGTTTGACCTTCATTAAATGATGATCTTTCGTTTACTGTTAACGATTGTTTATCATTTAAAAGCACTAACATTGCTTTTTCTCTTCTTTTTGATGGGATATTCCCAAGTACTTCTCTTTTCATCTTTTTAGATTTAGATATTATGTGTAAAATTTATTTTAAAAAAGTTTTTATAATGTAAATGGTACTTCTTCTAAACCATTCAATAAAAAAGGTGCTGCTTCAACAGCTGCTTCATATTCAATCTCTTCAATGTTTGAATTAATATCATTTAAGAAATCATTATCACTGAAAGAAACTACATTTTCATCTGTCATTCCTAAATTTGGAATTAAAGCGTTTTTGATTTTAGAAATCAATGGATTATCTAAAAACCCTTCTAAAGATTCTTCACCTTTAGGCATTGCTGGACCAGATAAAGCATTGTTTAATAATGCTAATGCTCCAAAAGCAAATAAACCTGTTCCAATTCCTTTAACCCAACCTTGGTTGGCTGCATTACCCAGAACAACTAATCCTGTTCCTGCTGCAAATGGAATTGCATTTTTAAATAAAGGGTTTTCAATTGGAATCAACTTGCTTGCTGCGTTCCCTAACATTACACCACCCATTGTGGCTACTGTATTAATAGAATCAGTTTTTAAAACTTTAGAATCTATTTTCATTTTTGACTTACTTTTTTCTGTCGCCATACTCTTTTTATTTTTGATTTATTGAATATTAAATTGTTACTTCTTGCACTCCGTTTAGGGATTTTTTACCCTTTTGAGAATTAGCATAAACTAAACCTCCAGCTGCAATACCAGCAACCGCCAAACCAATATAAAGACCTGTATTAGATTTAGTTTCTTTAGGTGGTTTCTCAGCAGGATTGTTTGGGTCTACATAAGCGTACTCTCCAGTATCAACTGAAGGCTTAGTAAATGAATCATCAACTTCTTTAGACGTGTTACCATCTTTAACAACTGTTCTAGGCATTGATGGATTTGGATTTCTAGCATCTAAATTTGATATAAGCTTTTGACCTTTATCAATTATATCATTAACTTCTGCTGGTAACATTCCTTTTGCCCTTGCTATCAATTTTTTAAAATCAATACCTTTTAAGAATGAAACGATTTTAGCAATTATACCTGATGCTGGAACTGCTGCAGCTGCCAATGTTAAAGGATCACCTAATCCATTTAATGCACCTGCACGACCAGAAAGAATAGCCTTTTTAATATCATTTGGATTTCCACCCATTGCTTTATACATAGAATTTACTCTAGCTAAAGCTGATTGAATTTTTCTGTGTTCTCCTAAATCAAATCCTTTTGCTCTTGCTTGAGTAGTTGTGTAATACCCTATTTTTAAACGTGAAGCCATTTTAAAAATGTTAAACTTCAAGGCATAGAATAACGCTTTTTTAATAGCAAATGAAATTGGATTATGTGCTACAACCCATGCCCCTGCTTTTTTAATTGCTGCAGCGGCTTTGGCTGCCTTTTCTTTAGCAGCTTTAGCCAATGCTATTGCTTTAGCTTTTAATGCTGCTGCTGCTTTACTTGCTTTATTTTTTGCCCACAATGCTGCTGCTTTTGCTTTTGCTGCAACTGCTGCGGCTGCTCTTTTTGCTGCGGCAGCAACTGAACTTGCACCAGACTTAATTTTACTCCATAAATTACTTCCCCATCCATTTAATGAAATTTTTAAGGTTAATTGCTTACCCTGTGTTAAGTGTAATAACTCTGGTGACTTATGTAACGTTTTACGTCTAATTGTAGCTGGTACAACATTCTTTTGTTTTCTACGTCTTGACTTTAAAGCTTTAACTTTAGCTAATGCTTTACTGTTAGATTTACGATTCATGCTTAATCTTTGAGAATAAGCTGGTAGTCTTGAATTTCTGTTTGCACGTAATCTTTGAATAGTTGCTGTTGCAAAACCATTTAAAGCTGAAAATTCATCTTGAAACTCATCAAATCCATTCACACCTTTTGAAACTTCTGGTTTATCTTCTCCAAGTTCTGCCATTTCAGATAATTCTTCTAAAACTGCATTTCTTGAAATTGGATTATCCCAATTTTCTAAAGCATACGTAATTTGCTCTGCTAAAACTTCTGGATTAACTGTTCCTTCATATCTTTCTGGAGTAGCTTCAATCATTGCTAACGTAGTAGTTAAATGTTTTTTAGCTGAATTTAAAAAAGCGTGTTCTGCATTAGCTGGATCAGTCATTCCTAAACCTGCTAATTCATTAAACTCATTTCCGAAAGTTAATACAGGAGTATAATCTTCTGTACCACTTAAAAATTGATGTTGTATCATAATTTTATCGTGATTTTTTGTAAACGTTTTTTCTTCATTGAATTGATCTAATACAGGGTCAATTGTAATGAAGCTATTTTTTGAAATTGGCACTACAACATAAACATGTTGATAATACCCCTTATGGCTGTATTCTGCAATTCGTAAAGAATGCGGAATATTTAAGTTTGTTAGTATGGATGAAATTGTAATTGAATAACAATCACAATCAACACCTGTTTTACGGTCGGCCCATAATCTATTTGGAGAACGTAATTGTTCTAAGCCTTGATCATCTAATTTATACTGAACATGGTTATATAAAAAATCCCAAATATTATTTGTAGTTTCTAATAAAGAACCACCTTTTAAAACTTGTGCAATGGCCTTAGTTTGGTTTTTAGTTTCAGTAACAATTTTAGCCATTAATTCAAGCGTAGTCATTACATCTGCCTTAGCCCAATTGGTGTTTTTAAAGTCAGCAGGTGCAAAGTATTGATTATACTGATTACCGTTTTTAATATGTCTTAAATTAGCTTGCATTAGTACCACATATCTTTTGAAAATGGAAGTGAATTAGCATAGCCACTTATTACTATTTTAAATCGTTCACCTTTAGGCTTATTCATTAAATTTTGTAATGCAGGAAGTAAACTAATGTTACTTACATTGATTTTAATATCTGAAATAGTTGTTGTTGAATTTTCTTTAATAATCCACTTTTTATTGTCTGGTGGAGTAGATGCCAATTCTGTTAATGAACCATCATTCTTTTTCACAAAAACAGTCATGTGAATGTTTTCAATTGTAATAGCTGTGTATAAGTGATTTTGAACTCTTAATGACGACTTAACAAAGAATGTAGCCAACGACACAAAACCAAAACTTATTGATTCTAAGGGTATGTTAAACTTAATGTCATGTAGAATGTTTTTAGTTCTATGACCAACCACTTTACTACCTATAATTATAAGTGGTGTAGCTACTGCAAGAACTTTAACTAATATTGACATTTATACCTTTTTGTAATTGTTGGGTACAAACATCTGAACTTTTTTAGGAGTGATTTCACACTAGGTCGAACCCAGTCGAACTAGGTTTAAATAAGTTCTTAAAATTCTAATTAGGTTCAATTAAGTCTAATTAAATTGAAAATAAAACACACTTATTTAGTTAGATTTTACTATTTTAGCCGTGCCTTGATAACATTTTAACACCTATTCTATGATTAGTAGTGAAAACAAGGACGATTTAATTAGAACCTATTCAAAAACTGAATTTTCTCAACTTTATTTAGTGCATTGGAAAACCATTAAGAAATGGGTTGGAGATAATAATGTACTTGAATTAAATTTAAGTTCAAGAGATAGAACCTTATCACCAAAAAAAGTAGAACAAATATTTGAAATTATTGGAATGCCTTAATTCAATTTCCATTTTTCAAAGTTTGGGTTAATCAGTTCCTGGTTATATATTTTAGTTTCACATTCTGCATTATAAAGCAAATTTGTTATTTCAAATTGTTCAGCTGCAATTCTGTTGACCGTAATTCTGTGAACTGTGTTTTTGTTTAAGTAGATAACAGATACTTTTTTGTTAAGTAGTATTCTAACGATCATTTCTAATTTTTGAATTACTCTACCAAAATAGTTGAGTTTAATTTTATCACCAACTCTTGAAATATCTACTAAGTTTAAATCACCTTTGTATTTATTAACAGAAGTACCACCAAGCGTATCAAAAATTGGAATTATGTCTAAATTATTAGCTATTTTCATGGTTAAATATGTTTGGTATTTGGTTTCTAATTCTATCGAAAATTATATTATGGACCTGTGGGAAATTGGCATGAATGTCTGCTTCTGAATAAATAACAGTTGCTATGTTATAAGCGTAGCCCAAAGCATAAACTTCAAAGTAATTAACCGTAATACTTTTAGGTTTATTTATTGAATGAACCTTTTTATTTAACTTGGTTATTAATTGTTCGCACTCTCTAGCAATAAAAGCTTGCTCTGGATATTTGACTAGATGAACTTGTACCCAGCTTAAAAAACATAATAGTTCTTTAGTATCATACAAATCAACTTTTGCTTTTATTTTTAAGTATTTTACTTTTTCGTAGTAGGTCATTTCTTAACTTTTTAGCGGTTATTAATTCATTCTTTTTTCTTTCCAATTTTTCTTTTGCTTTTATAAATTTAGGATTGTATTCTGGAAACATATCTACTCCATAATCAGTATGTTTTTGTAAAGCATTTGTTATTTTTGTAACACTTGATATAAGTGATTTTACTTTATTATTACTTTTTTTTATTAATACATCTATTTCTGGTAATTCTATGTAATTGAAAGTTTCAATTCTCACATGTTTTCTTGGACTTAATATTTTAAATGTTGCTGCTAAATAATCAAAATACCATAACCATTTTTTAAATTGATAAAAATTGAAGCCTTTATTTTTATATAAAAGGATTTCGTTACCTCCACCAAACTTATATTTACTTACCCAAATTGATAACCCGAAACGTTTATTTTCTAAGTTTTCCATAATTTTTTTTGTTTATTAAGTGGCCTAAATACAATGAAACAACAATCCATAACCAAAAGTATGCTGTAGGTATAAAATGGGTTATTACCATTCCTATTATGCTTTGACCGTAGAATATGATTTGTTGTTTCATGAAAATTTGTGTATTATTTACAACTCAGATATTTTTTCATTAATAGCGCGCTTAACATCTCGCATAGGTGTACTTTCACCATCTTTTACTTTTGAATTTATGATAAATCCTTTTTCTGGATTTTCTTCATTCAAAGTATATTCGAACTTATCAGAATCATCTAAATAAACATCTTTAAAACACTCGTCTAAGTATGCAGTAAACTTATCTGGTATAAGCCAAAATGATTGATTAGTGTGTTGTTGTAATACATCATCACAATGCCTTAATAAAACGTTGTCACTTCCAAAGTCTCCAGCTTCAAGTCGTACTTGTGCAACTCTACCAATTCTTTTATCAATGCAAGCTCCGCCTTGTTGTAATCCTGTAATTACATATTTATTTTTATGGTCGGTAGTCCAATTATGAATCATACTTCCAAAATATTCTTTATTCTCTTCTATTTTCATAACTGAATTATATACTTGTGAAATTATCTTTGAAATACTTTTTAGCTACTAGCCATCTATCATTATGATTCTTTGGATTTCGTGCTATCATATCTCCCAATTTAGGGCTGCCATTTTTTTTGTCAGCTTCAGAAATTGAAACGCCTTTTAATTTTTCTCCTTTTACAAAGGGCCTTAATTCTGCAATTTGTTTTCTTCTGTATTTTGTGTATTTCATAATTATTATTGATTAAGAATTTAACATTGCATTTTTATATGAATTTTCAGAAATATTGAAAAGACAATTAATATTACTCTCTGCTATTTCGTATTCAAAACCACAAATAATCATAGCAGCTATTAGATCACCATTGCATACATATTTTCCAATTCGTTTTTCTACGTCATGCTTAATACCATAAGACAATTGACGTTTATTTATAGATTTTATTTTAGTGAAATTTGAATCTATAAAATCGATTATTTCTCCCAAACTATTAGTGTCAATAATTTGGTCTTTTTCATTAAATAATTTGTCTGAAGGGTTTAGAAAACCACATTTAAATAAATTTTCAGGTAATTGAACCTCTTTAAAATTGACTTTTTCTATTAAGAGTGGGAGCCAACTTAATCTTTTATATTTTTTTATATTACTGGAAGGATCAACTATAGGCAGTTTGGTGTACATTTCCGCGCATTCAATACCAAAAACTAAAAGATGGCATGACTTAAATGATATTTTTTTACTTTCAAATAAATTATGAAATGCAATAATAAAATCTTTTGTTACCATAGAAACTAATAGGATATTTGAGTTTTCGACCTCTTTCATTGGAAATATAAAATCATATTCTCCAATCACTTCTGGTAAATATTGTTTGATTTTTGTTATAGGAAAATCATTATATTTATTTAATAATTCAAGTATTTTTTCTTCTAATTTTTTCATCACTCAACAATTTTAAATTCATAAACAAAAACAAATGGATTTTTTACTATAACCTTAATTCCATAACAAACCAACATCAATTGTTCAAACGATTCTTGAAGTGATTTACATGAGTATTGACGTTCTAAGTAGTCATAGTAATTAGAATTACCTGAAATACTAGTTGGGTCTGGAATGCAATCCAACCCCTCTTTTTGTAATTGAAGATTGTCAAGGTCAAGCATTTTACTGAAGCTTATTTTAGTAATTAAAATCTTAATATTTGTGTCTTTAATAGTGAGTGTATCACCAATTTGATATTTACTACGGTTTAGCAGCTCTTGTAATATTGGGTAACTTTCATAGCTTTTAGCATTATGATATTTATGTAATTCTAATGCGCGTTGAATTGCTTTAATATTATCCAATGGGTTCGCTTTAATTACTCTAACAGTTTGTGTTTTATCTCCACGTTTTATACTGTCAATTAGCCTTTGTTCGTCAAATTTTATTGATTTTTTCATAGCCTAGTTTTCTTTTTTTACTCCGTTAACAAATTTTGAAATGAAACCGCCATTATATCGGTTTACATAAATAACAGCTGCTTTATAACTAAAAGCAATATCTCTTGAATTGACAAATGTTTCTAATGCTGCAACGCCATGTTGCATACTAATTTTGTCTTTTTTTAGGTTGGAATAAAAGGTCCTAATATTGCCGTCTTTAAACCAAATTTTTAGTTTTGATTTAGATTCTATTGGGCAAAAGAACTTGGTACTTGACTTACTTTTTGCTTTAGGTTTTGTTTTCTGTAATGTTTGCATCTTGTTTTGTTTTATTGGTTAAAGTGTTCTTTAATTAAGTTTTCAATTTTGTCTACTAATTCTATATTTGGTTTAACTCCTTTTGTATTCCGTGGAAGTTCAAAAACGTGTAGATCATTATTTCTTTGCTCAGCAATTCCGCAATTAATTAGCCATTGAGAATAAGAGTGTTTGTTTTGTAGGTTTGGAACTGTTAAGTGTCCTACTTGATAGGTTAATAATAGTTGTGAAGCCATTTTTTATGTTTTATGCTACTTCATTCACCTTTTGGATGAAGTATTGGTTTAAAAATTCAAATTGTTCGGCAGTTAGCTTAACAGCGTTTTGGGTGTTTTCCTGCTCATTTTTCACTTTGTGTAAAAACTTTTCCTTCCAAAGTGTTTGTTTCTCAATTACTGTAATTCGTTCGCTAAATGACAAGTTCTTTTTTGTGAATAATTGTGTTAACTCCCTTGTTTTGTTGGTAATTGCCTTGAAAACTTGATTGTATTTAACGTTTTGCTTGTTTTTGTAAATCCAAAACTCAGTAATGGCGAACCCTTTTTCATTTCTAGAGTTAAAAAATGTGTTTGGAAGAGGTGTAAATCCGTTTACTTTAGGGTTATTAACAAAGCTTTGCCATAATTTAAGGCGTTTGTGAAGTAATTCCGTTTGTTGATTCAGCCCCTTGTGATTAATTGTTTTTGAAAGTTGGCTTTTGAAATAATCCACGGCGTACTGTTCTTGACTGAAGGCAATGAAACTGTAATCTTTACCGATTTTAGGCTCATACAGGTTAGCGTATGCCATTTTCCATAGATCAACTGCCTTTTTGTGAATTTCGCGCTGGTGCTTTAGTTTCTTGATTCTTTCCAGTTCAGTTGTATCATTGAAAAACTTTGCTCTTTTTTCGGCAGCTCTTAGGTTTTCATTTTTTTTATTGTCACTTTGTGGTGTATCTTGACCTGAAGTGCTTACTTCTGCAACGGGTAACTTAGGGGCGGTATTGAAGTTACTAACATTGTCATTTATTAAATTATTATAAGTATAGGTCATGTACCTTGTACGCCAACTTGTCGTTTTACTTTGGATAAGTGTCTGATTTTCAGTGCTTTTTTGTTTTGAATATTCAGCACTTACTTGGTTGAATTTTTCAGCTAATTTAAGCTTGATATAATCCACTTTAAGCTTGTTTTGGTCGTATGCTATTAAAACCTCTGGATTAATAAATATCTTTACTTGTGTGTAAGTATTCTCTCTTATAATGAAACCGTTCTCTTCTAATTTATTCAAATGGTTTTGTACTGCTCTTGCAGATAACCCCCTATGTTTGGCAAAGAAATTAATACCATGGGCCACAAATAAAGCATTTGGGTGCTGGTTTGAATTTTTGTAAACAGATTGTGATTTGTTTAGGAATACATTTAAGTATTCAGCGTAAAGCTTGGTAATAACCTTTAGTGTTTGCGCTACGTTTTCTCTAATTCTAGTTGAAAGCGTATGATCTGTAAATTGGTTAAATGATTTTACCGACTTGTCAATGCTAAAATTACATTGTGAAGTGGTTAAATAAAAGCCACTTGCGGTTGTGCCTGTTGGTTTTTTTTCAATTGATTTATAAGCAACCTCTAAAGGTTGAATATTTTCAATTACTTTTGCAGTATTCATAATATGTAGGTATTATGGTTAGCCCCCTTTATTATCTCTTTGCGGAATTAGATATAATGGGGGTGTTTTGTTTAAGAAGATTTGATTTCAAAGCAGATAGCAAATTAATGCTATCCGCCAGAAACCCAAATTTGAGATTACTATCTCTTTGCGGTACTTTTAAGAATCACCTTCAGCAGAACCTTCTGCTTCAACCTCCTCTGTGTTCTCTTTACTCCAATTAGGAACAGGAACATCAATGTTGTTTTCTACAAGTTTCTTAGCCAACTTAGTGTTGAAAGATTTTAACTTGTTAATTTCTTTTGTTTGAGCGTTTAATTTCGCTTCTATTTCTGCTGTTGTCATTTTATTTTGTATTAATGATTACTTTTTAAATAAGAGTACAAATATTATTATCTTTTTTATACTCATTTCACTTTAGGTTAGACTGGGTAACACTAAGTCGCATTAAGTTTAATTAAGTCTCAATAATTCCGTTTAAGTCAATTTAATTATTTGCTAATTCGGTTAATCTCATTTTTTCTAGTTCAATGGACCTGGTTAAATACAATGATTTTATTCCGCGACCACCTTTAGTTTTTGAACTAGTTTTTCTAATTAATGTATTTTCGTCTTTTAATAGTCTTTCTAAAGTACTTGCCGACACACCTAACATTAATAATACTTTTGATTTTGGTATTTCTTTAGCATTAAAGCTGTCTAATTCAGAACGTACCATTTTTGCAATGGCTTGAGGAGTTGTAATTATCATACCCTCAATTTTCAACTGATTTATAAAGTCTTGAGCTTCCATAATTAAAAAGTATTAATGCTGATTAGTTGAAATGAATATGATGAAAGATTTTTTTTGTTATATTGCAAGTTGGTATGCTTTTTGAAATACAAAAAAAAGGGAGAATAAGTGCCTTGTAGACTTACCTCCCCCTTTAACCAGCTCAACGTGATGCAACACACAATTGAAAAATACAAGCCTAAAGCTTGAATTACTTTTATAGTTCTTTTTTCCGTTGTAATTGAATGTTGCATATTCGTTTATTTGGTTGCTGCAAATATAAATGAAAGTTTTCTAAAAAAACAAACAAAAGATAGAAAACTTTCTAAAAACTATTAGGATGATTGTTAAAAACATTGATACATTCCTTAAACACAAAGGGATCAAGATAAGCCAAAGCGAGAAAGAATTAGGTCTTTCTAACAGTACCCTTGCTAAAGCGATAAGTGGAAATAAGTCGATAAAGACAGATAACTTAGAAAAGTTTCTAAATCTGTACAAAGAAATAAATCCAACTTGGCTTTTAACAGGTGAAGGTGAAATGTTAGCTACAAATCAAAGTGAATCTATTGGCCATTCAGAAGAAAATGACGATCCTAAATATTTAAGATTAGAAATTAAAGGCTTAAAGGTTCAATTAAAAGGAAATGAGAAATTAATTGCTAGTCAAGAAAAAACAATTAGTACTAAACAACAACTAATTGATAAATTAAATGATCAAATAAAATCGTTAGGTGGTGATGCTCAGGAAAGTGCCTAAAAATAGCATGGCGTAACCCGAAAAGTTCGCGAAATTAAAACCGAAAACACTAGTAATTACTCAATTTTAGAGTGATAAATGTTAGTTATTAAATAAAGGGGTAAACAACCCTACTCAACAGGGGTGTTCACCCCTATTTTACCCAAAACAAGTATTATGTCATACGGATTAAAGGATACAGTAAAAATTGCCGTTATATTTGGCGGAATAGTACTCGGATTTGGATTATTAGCTGCTTTAATTGGCTTTATTCGAGATGCAGTTTTATTAAATTAAAAAACTTTGAATGAAAATATTTATAAGTTGGTCAGGAAAAAGAAGTAAAGAAATAGCGGAAATATTTCGTGACTGGCTCCCAGCAGTACTTCAATCAGTTAAACCTTATTTCACACCATCAGACATTGAAAAAGGTAATCGTTGGAATACTGATATATCTAAAACATTACAGGATTGTAAAATGGGGATTTTTATTTTAACTGAATCTAACTTAGAAAGTCCTTGGTTAATGTTTGAAGCTGGAGCAATTTCAAAATCTGTTGATAGCTCTAAAGTTTGCCCAATATTATTTGGTATTGAAAATTCTGATGTAAAAGGTCCATTAACCCAATTTCAAGCTTCTGAATTTGAAAAAATAGAAATAAAGAAAATTGTAAAATCAATTAATACAGAATTAGGAGAAGCAAAACTCGCTGATAACATTCTAGATGAAGTTTTTGATACTTGGTGGCCCAAATTAGAAACTAAGATAAAAGCAGTTAATGTATCTGAAAAAAAAGGTGCGGAAGAAATTCGTGATGACAGAGAACTCTTAGAAGAAGTTTTAGGACTTGTTAGATATACTGCAAAAAGAACGGTCGCAAATGACCAACCGAAAATTAACACAAATTATGATATTCAGAAATTTGAAAGGTTAATAAAAAATTTCGTTGCTACGTTTCACGGTGTTTTTGATAGTGATTGGGAGTATACAAAAGATTTTTTAATAGAAATCGATCCAAAAGGAACTTTCATCAATTCTTTAATTGATGATGATGGTATTAATTGGGGAAATCGTTCTGCATTATTAAAAGACTATGGAAAATTAATTGACTTTATGGATGAATATAAAATACTTAATATCCCCTTCTAAAATACAAGGACTAAAGTTCCATTTTACAACTATTAACAAACGGGGAGAGAACTTCTTTCATTGGAGATACAGAAAAACAACACACTAAACACATAATTAAGAAAATAGAGATATGGCTATACCAAGAGTATTTATTAGCTCAACCTGCTATGATTTAAAATACATAAGAGAAAATTTGAAATTTTTTGTTAAAACTATTGGTTATGAACCAGTACTTAGTGAAGATGGTGATGTATTTTATAATCCTAAGTTACATACTCATGATTCATGTGTGACTGAAATAGAAACATGTCAACTTTTTGTTCTTATAATTGGTGGTCGTTATGGTGGTCAGTTTAAAGATTCAGATAAATCAATAACGAATAAAGAATTTGAATCAGCAATTAAACTTAAAGTACCAATTTTTGCATTAGTAGAAAGTGGTGTTTATGGAGAGCATCATCTTTTCGTAAAAAACAGGACAAACAAGAGTATTGATTATCCATCAGTTGATAACATAAATATTTTTGACTTTATAGACCAAGTAAGAAAAAATGTAATAAACAATGCAGTAGTTTCATTTAATGACTTTTCAGACATTGAAGCCTATCTAAAAAAACAATGGGCAGGTATGATGTATTACTATTTAACCTCAGAAACCGAATCTAATAAAGTAAGTGATTTATTAACTAATATTTCAAGCGCAACACAAAAGATTGAATATTTCACAAAGCAAATTGCAACTTCCTCTGCCGATAAAGAGACACTCATAGATATTGACCTTTACGATTCTATTGTTGGTGAAGGTGTTGTATCTACAATAAGTGGATGGGGGTATAAAGTCAATCCTGTTTTGATTCTAAAATGGAAAACAATTGATGAATTTTGCAATGGGAAAATTGAAATTTCGGATGAAGACCACAATATAATTTATAGTAGTAGTGATGGAAAATGCAAATTAAGTCAAACAGCTTATGATCAGACTTCTAAAAGATATAAATCACTTAGAGATAAATTAATCGATATTATTGAAAATAAGGACTTAACTGTAAAAGAATATTTGGAAGAAAAGCAAAAATAACTATGTGTAGTAATGTATAAAAATAATAGGCGATACAGTTGTATATTCATTGGTTGTAGCATTTTTATGCTCAGTAGAACTTTCTATTTATCAAGTTAATTCACCAATAAGTTTAAACGATATTCAATTTAATAAAATCAAGATAGAATATTGAATGAGCTAGCAACTATTGGAGAAAAGTTGAATAGCGTTACAATTAAAACTGAGCACAACAAAACCTAAACTATATTAAAATTTAACTTAGCCAAACCAGTAAACACTCAAAAAATTTGCAAAATAAAAACGGAAAACACTAGTAATTGCAATGTTTTATGGTGATAAAAGTTAGTTATTTAATAAAGGGGGTAAACAACCCTATTGAATAGGGGTGTTTACCCCTATTTTACCCAAAACACATATTATGTCATACGGACTAAAGGACAGAGTTAAAATTGCAGTTATATTTGCCGCAATAATACTTGGATTCGAATTTGTAATTGCTTTAATTGATTTTGTTCGAGATGCTTTTTAAACAAAAATATCATCTTTACGATTGTAAAAATAATACATTTCAATAGATCACAGAAAGTAAAAACACTATAGACATAAAGCACATCAATCACTTAATACTATTATCATATATAATTATAAATAATGAAAACAATTGTAAATAGTATAATAACATTCTTAATCGCACTAGTTGGGTTGATTGGTGGCGGTATATGGGCATATTCTTCAAATGGAGAAATGGAACCAATAATAATAATGACTATCTCTATACTTCAAATAACAGGATTCTTAGTTTTAAGATTTGTTGTTGACCCAACTCCAGTTCAAGAAACAAAGAGTGAGCAAAACATCATAAATAATAAGAAAGTTAAAAAACAGATTAATATTCAAGAGAACAAAGGTAATATTGAAATGTAATGGCAAAACAAATAATTGAAAATCAAGAACCCATAGACAAACAAGTAATTATTCAACAGAATAGTGGTTCAATTATTTTCACAAAAAAATCAAGGTTTTCAAAAAGGTTTGATAAATTAAACCAGGAAGTTGCATCTGACGAAAAGTATGAGGGAGTTATGGAATCCTTAAAACACTACTTAACTAAATTAGATGGAATTGACATGCCGACAAAATTAAAAGATGGCGGGTTTTCTGAAAGTGAGATAATAAAAGCAACAAGAAGAAAGGAAAAATATGCTAAAAAACTAGAGAAAAACCTCTTTTTTGAATCCGCACAATGGATAGACGACCAATTGTTTGCGAAAATTATGATTAATTTTGAAGCTCACATTGAGAATCCTTTAATAAAAAATGGCGCAAGTAAAAATGAAATTTTAATAGCCGTGGTAGAAAAAGTAATAAAACCAATTCTTGATATAATCAACACTGAAGGAGAAAATGATGATATTCTAAATTATTCACTAGACGATATATTTGGTATGGTTTACTATTTAACAGGGAAATGTCACATAAATTGGAAAGACTATGATAGTATATAATCAAGCATTCGACCTTTACCATACGATTTTTAGATTTTTACAATTTCTAAATCGTTTCGATAGAGAGGATTTAATAGAAATTGAAAAATTACGAATTTGGGATTTTTATTTGCTATTTCCTAGTAAAATTCACTCAATAAGATTAAAACGAGATGAATCTGACATTAGAACTTTAAAGAAAAGGTTCATTAAAGATTCTAAAAACCCATATGAAAAAATAACAGAAGATAGAAAAGTATTTGAAAAACTCAAACCTTTTCAATTAGCAGCCCTAAACTGCATAGCTTCATATGGTATCATAGATAAATCTCTTTTAAATCAACACAGGATATCAATAGTAAACAAAGAAGTTTTAACAGAATTCATTGAAAATTATGAAGAACTATCGGTTAATGAAAAAAATGTTATTTCATTAATGACTTCTCACTTCAACCAACTATCACTTTTTGGAGTTGATGGTTTAAAAAACAGAACAAAATTAATGGAAAGTAGATATGATGCGTAACAATTTATTCTTAAACAGACTTCACATATTAACTGATGAAGGAGCCATTGCATATGATGAAATATTTCATAAAGGTGTAAATATAATAAGAGGTGAAAATAGTAGTGGAAAATCAACGATTACCCATTTTATATACTTTGCACTCGGAGGTTCATTCAGTGATTTCGTTCCAGAAGCTAGAAAATGTTCAACTGTTTATGCTGAAGTTGAAATCAATAACACTATTGTAACTATCAAACGATATATTTTAAAAGATGATTCTAATAATATAGATCCTCAATCTCACCTTTATTTTTATTGGGGCACAATGGAGGAGAGTTTCAGTCCACCAAAAGAAAAAACTTGGCAAAAATTTGGATACAAAACATACGATAATATCAAAAGTTTCTCGAATGTTCTTTTTAATACTTTAGACCTACCAATTGTCAAAGGTGAGAACAATATTACTTTTCATCAAATCTTACGCTTATTATATATAGATCAAGAATCACCAACAAGTTCACTTTATAATTACGAACATTTTGATAGCCAACTAACAAGAGAGACGGTGTCTGATTTATTACTAGGCGTGTATAATGAAGAATTATATGAAAAGAAAAAACGGTTAATTGTAGCAGAGAAAGAATTGACTGGAATAAAAAGTGAAATTAAAGCTACTAGTAAATTTTTTACTAACCCATTATCTCTTGATCCTAAACATATTTTAACCACCATAGACAACAAAGAACATGAGATTAGCAATATACAGAAAGAAATTTCTTTAATTAGAACAAAAGTTAATGAAGTAGAATATGAAGCAGACACAATGCTAACTTTTCAAAAACTGAACGAAACTGCAATTAAACAAAGAGAAAACATTACAAAGTTGGAAGACGAAATTTCATATTTAAATTACGAAATTGAGGATTCTAGTTTTTTTATTAGCACATTAAATAAAAAAATTAAAGCACTAAAAAACTCAATACACACAAGAGAATTTTTAGGAAACTTACCTTTAGAATATTGCCCAGATTGTTTAACTTTAATTAAACCGAATAAGGACGAATCAAAATGTAAATTATGTAAAGAACCTATTGATGCATCTTTTGGAGTCGTACAAGCACAAAGAATGGAATTAGAAATTGGTTTTCAAATTACTGAATCAAACAAACTTCTTGAAATAAATAAAAGCTCGCTACTTAAACTAGAAGCTAAATACACATCCGAATTAGGTAAACTACACGATATACAAACTCAAGTTAATTCTTCATTATCTGACGTAAAACCATATAATGAAGAAGTTATTGATGAACTAAACACAACAAAAGGTTTCATTGAAGGAGAGATTTTACAATACAGATTAATGCATGAAAATGCAGTACTTTATAATAAGTTAATAGAAAAAAGAGAAGACTTAACTAAAGAAATTAATTCTTTAAAAAAATATAAGCTTTGGACTGAAGCAAAACAAGTAAAATTAAAAAAAGAAATTAATACTAAAATTCGTGAAGAAGGTGTGTATTTATTAAATAATGACCTTGACAGACAAGATGAATTCAAAAATGCCAGTGATTTTTTTATTGATTATTCAAATAATTTAGCCTTTTTATCTAACAAATTTTCTAAATATTCCGCAAGTTCAAATTTTTACTTAAAAGTGTCTGCACGATTCTCTTTATTCTTAGCTTCTTTGTCTGTTGAAGAAATGCGATTTCCAAGATTTATTTTTGCTGATAATATGGAGGACAAAGGTATTGAAATGCTAAGAGCCCAAAATCTACAAAATTTATTAATTACACGAGTAGAAAAATTCAATCAAAACTCTTATCAAATGATTTACACAACATCATATATTACAGAAGAATTGGACAAAAGTTCTTATGTTGTTGGTGAGCATTATACAAAAGAAAAACGCAGCTTAAAAAATATAATAAAGTAACATTTCAATATATTGATTCACTAATTTTTAAGTGTGCTGCATTCTTAACTTCAATAGGAAAACTACCCTCATAGATTGAATGTACATCATTTTTAGAATGCCCTACAATCTCTTCCGTTAGCTCTCTTGCTACTCCACTATTTTTAGCCAAATTAATAAATGAGTACCTGGGCGATTTACTACTTACATAACTTTCAATTTCATTAGTTTCTAAATAGCTTCTTAATCTTCTATTAAAATTACTTCTGAAATTCCTATATTCTGGTGCTTTAAAAATTGGTACCAGAAAATCATTCGTATTATATTTCTTCAAAATCTCAAAAGCTGGTACTGGTATAACATTATCAATCCAAACATCAGTACCGCCTTTTTGCCTTTGAAAAATCAATCTTCCGTTTTTTACGTGTTCACTATATTTTAAATTGGCCAAATCAATTAAATCAATTCCGCCTAAATAAAAACACAACATAAAATAATCAAGGTAATTTTCAATGCTTGAGTAACCATTAGTAACTATCAGCAAATTAGCATTGCACAATTTGGCAGTAATACACATTTCATCAAGTGTTAAATGTTTATTTTTAGTTTTAGCTAACTTAGGCATAACGCCTTTAAAAGGTAATGTACTCCCAATACTGTCATTATAAATAGATTTTAGCTTAGACAGGTACGAATGCATTCCATTACTAGTGAACTTGTCACTATTAATACCCCAATCTCTATATTTTTTTAATAAAGCCGGTGTTACATCATCAAAACCAATTTCAAGGCTGTTATTAAATAGAAAAAATGAATTGATTGCCGTTTGTTTAATATCAGCTGTTTTGTCCTTATTGAATTTTCTAAGTTCTGCAATGTGAAAATCAGCAAATTTAAAAAAGCCTTCATTATTACTTTCGTCTTTATTGATATATGCAATAACTTGATCAATGGACCAGGAACTAGTACGCGAAATATTATTAGCTTTTACAATTCTAGTTTTATATTCTAAAATTAATTCCAGCAATTCAAAATAATTGGGATGTGAACGTTTAGGTTCTAACGTTATCTTATCCCAATGCTCGGCATGAGAATAGATTTTAAGATTTATATACTTTTGCTGTTTAGTAGCACCATTAGTGATAGAAACTTTGATAGGAAATCCTTTTTTTGTAATTTTATGGTAATCAAATAGAACCAACTTAGTATTAATCATGGCATAAAGTTAAATACTTTTTAAATACTTTGATGTAGTTTGATGCACTTTTGAAGTAGTTTAGGTGTAACTTTTTGATTTTAACAACCCTAAAACAAACCCCTTAAAACAGCGAAAACCCCTTGTAAACAAGAGGTTTTCGTTATGTGAGCGCGAAAGGATTCGAACCTTTGACCGCCTCCTTAGAAGGGAGGTGCTCTATCCAGCTGAGCTACGCGCCCAATCAAATTCTTTAAGGTGAATTAAACCTTTTTTAAAAAACCATCTTCCAAAAAAATGGTTGATGGCTTTTAGTCGGGGTGGCAGGATTCGAACCTGCGACCTCCTCGTCCCAAACGAGGCGCGATAACCGGGCTACGCTACACCCCGATTCAGTTATTGCGAGTGCAAATATAAATAAACTTTTTTAACCTACAACTTAAATAATTAAAAAAAATAATTTTTATTTCAAAATAATTTTTATTTAACTAAAAACTAGGTAACTAAGAAAAATAATAATTTTCAATTTTAAGTACCTTATAGATACAAAGTACAAAAAATAGTATATTTGAATTTAAATCTAAATTGAGAACTAGTGAAATTATGATAAAATCAACAATTAGAACAGCTCAACCAAATGACATGGAACAAGTCCATAATTTAATTAGAGAACTTGCTATTTATGAAAAATCTGAAAAAGAGCACATAAATACAGCTGAACAACTAATTATTGATGGATTTGGACCAGAAAAAATATTTGATTGTATAGTTGCAGAAATAGATAATATAGTAATCGGGTTTGCACTATATTATACTTCATATTCAACATGGAAAGGCTCATGCTTATATCTAGAAGATTTTTTAGTAACCGAAAGGTTACGTGGTAAAGGAATAGGAAAACAACTATTTGATGAAGTGCTAGCCATAGCTAAAAAGCGAAACGTAGGACGATTTGAGTGGCAAGTATTAGATTGGAATGAACCAGCATTGAACTTTTATCGCAAATATAACTCAACTCTAGATGAAGAATGGATAAATGGTAAAATATCGTTTAAATAAAAAAGCCATCTTTAAAGTTGTTAAAGATGGCTTTTTAATATTTTATATCAATTATTTAATTTGATTCGGATCATTTTTTGCTGCTTTATTATATTTAGCCTGTAGCCTCATCCACAAAGCAAATGCGAACATACCAAAAAACATAACAAAAATCCAAGGGTAATCACCCATTCCTTCTAAAGTGTTTTCAAACACCCAATATGTACCGTCAGCTATGCTGTAAAAAACCTCTGTAGAACTCATAATAATTATTTTTTTAACAAATGTAATCAAAATTTAAAAAAATAAAGTCAAAAGAAATGAAAAAAAATTACCTTTATCAAATATATGATAATTAAGCTTTACAAATCCAATATATCTGCGGGGATAATCCTTCCTCCAATAATAGCAATCATACTTTGTCTACCCCTATTAATCAATGAACAAACACCTATAACTTATAATCTTGAATGGCAAAAACATATTTTTGAATTCGTAAACCAATCAAAAATACTAAATTTCCTATTCACTCTTTTTATATTGATTCTAAACTCTACTACCATTGTTAAGAGTTTTAATCAAACCACGTTATTTTCGAAAACTACCTATTTACCAGCTATAATTTATTTAATTTTTCTCAGCTTCTCTTTGGAAATTCAGTTCTCTCCAATAATAGTTGTACACTACCTTTTTATATTACTGATAACTCAAGTATTAAAACTGAACCAAACTGAATCAGCACTTCACGCTTCTTTTAAGAGTGGCTTCTTGGTAGGGTTAATTAGTTGCTTTAGTTTATATTATTCAATCTTAATTACTGTCGTTTTTATCCCCATTGTAATAATTCATTCCATAAATATAAGAGAATTATTAATTAGCACTTTAGGTATGGTAGTTCCACTAGTATATTTATTTTCAGCTCAATATATTTTCAACAACTCAAATATTGATTTTGGTACAATACCAGATATAACAATAGTACAACATCAGCTTTTAGACTATACAAAACTCTTTACCCTTGTATTGATAACATTTTTAGGGTTTAAGATGGTTAATTCTTTTTATAAACACAATTCGCTATTAACAAAAAAACTCATCTTAATTCTTACTGTCTGTTGTGTTACATCTGTAATTCTATGGCTAGTTTTATTTTTTGGCTTCGACTTAATTGACTCTATATTCATCATTCCTTTTATTTATATTGTTACTATTGGTTCACTCTCTACTAAAAACGACACTTTTATAAGTTTTTTACTTACAATTACATTGATTATTAATATTGTCGCACTATTTTTTAAATAGTTCATATGATTTAATTATCTTTGTGCTTTCAAAAAAACAAGAAACATGAAATTTGGAGTTGTTACTTTCCCGGGATCTAATTGCGATCAAGATATGGTTGACACTATTGAATCTATGACAGGTCAAGCTGTTGAAAGATTATGGCATAAAGACCACGATTTAAAAGGAGTTGATTTTGTAGTATTACCTGGAGGATTCTCTTATGGTGATGCATTACGTTCTGGCGCTATCGCTAGTTTTTCACCAATAATGAAAGAAGTTATTGACCACGCAAACAATGGTGGTTACGTTTTAGGTGTTTGTAATGGTTATCAAATTCTAACTGAAACAAATTTATTAGAAGGAGCGTTATTACACAACAATTCTCAAAAATTCATTTGTAAAAATACATATTTAAAACCGGTTTCAAAGTCCTCAGCAATTACAAATAAATTAGATTTTAATAAATCTTATCAAATCCCAATTGCACATGGAGAAGGTCGCTTCTTTGCGGATAATGATACGATTAAATCGTTAGAAGATAATGATCAAATATTATTTCAATATTGTGATCAAGATGGAAACGTTTCAGATGAAATGAATCCAAATGGTGCAATCAAAAACATTGCAGGAACAACAAATAAAAAAATGAATGTATTTGGAATGATGCCTCATCCTGAAAGAGCAGCAGACGTAAGTCTAGCTAATACGGATGGTCGTGATTTATTCCAATCAATATTAGATTCAATTAAATAAATTACATTTATATACTTAATAAAAAACCAACTCAGATGAGTTGGTTTTTTTATGATTTTTTTTAAAAAAATAAAACCTAAAAAGAAAAGCTTGATAGTCATTCAATAGCCAATTCTTTTTAGGTTTTGTGCAAGGAAATTAAAACCAAAAAGCAAATTATAATTTACTTTCTATAATGTAAGACGTTAGCTAATTTGATAAGGTTGGCTAAAAGTGAAATTATTTTACAAACTTATACCCTACCCCACGTAAACTAATAAAATGTTTAGGTGATTTTGGGTCAATTTCAAAGTGTTTTCTAAAATTTAATATGTAGTTATCAATAGTTCTACTATTAGGCGAAGCATTTTCTGGCCAGATATTATTTAAAATATCTTCTCTCGAAACAACCTCATTAGGTTTTTGAGTAAATAATTTTAACAATTCTATTTCACGCTTACTAAAAGTAACCAATCCTAATCTTGAATTAATTTCGAACGTTTTAAAATTAATCGAACAGTTCGTTCCAAAATTTAAGATAGACTCTTCAACAGTATTCGTGTTTTTTTCCTGCCTTCCAATTAAGTTTTGAACTCTTAACAAAAACTCTTCTAAATGAAAAGGTTTAACCAAATAATCATCTCCACCAATTTTCAAACCTTTAATTCTATCTGTACTCGTTCCTTTTGCAGAAATAAACATAATTGGAACTTGACTATCCTTTCTAATCATTTCGCAAATGTCAAAACCATTAACATCAGGTAACATAATATCTAGGATAATTAAATCATAGGGGTTCTTTATTAATTCTAAAGCTTTATTACCAGAAGAAGCCGTTACTACCTTATAGCCTTCTAAAGTTAAATTCATAGACAATACATCTAACAAACTTTCTTCATCCTCAATCAATAGTATCTTTTTCAAAACAGTAGAATTAAATTATTTGTACAAAATTAAAAAAAAGCTGCTAATTTTGACAATTCAATGACAAAATTAAATATTACATATATTGGTGTAGGAACAAATCTAGGAGATAAACTGAAAAATATTCATTCAGCGTACCAACTCATCCAATCCAATATAGGAGTGATTTCCAAAAAATCTAACATCTACAAAACTCCGCCGTGGGGATTTGCTTCAACTGAAGAATTTTATAATTCAGTTATAGAAGTCAAGACATTTTTAGAACCTGACACTCTTTTAGATGAATTGCAAAAAATAGAAACTTTATTAGGAAAGAAACAAAGCTATAAGATCGGATACTCTTCAAGGTTAATTGATTTAGATATCATTGATTTTAACAATAAAATAATAGATTCCAATAGATTAAGCATTCCTCATTCACATTTAGCGGAAAGAAATTTTGTACTATATCCACTACATGATGTATGTCCTAATTGGAATCACCCAAAGACAAATAAAACTATTTCACAATTAATCAAAAAAATTAATAATCCAATCACTAAAGTTGTGAATTGATTGTCTTTTCCGTCTATGTATTAAATTCAAACATTTATTGTTAACCCAAAAATAATTCCTATTATTGCACTAATATTATAAAATTAAATCAAGTAAACTCAGTATAACATGAAAAAACAAGGTTATGTAGGATTAGCAGCTTTAGCGTTTGCGACAAGTTTGTTAACAGGATGTAAAATAGGAGATCTAGACTATACTTTAGATAAGGATCCAGTTGAAATGCACGGAGATAGTGTTAGAGTAAGCATTACAGTTAAAGTTCCAGAAAAAGGAA
>Ga0209396_1000875_pt1 | contig 34674 bp, 29 predicted proteins | sample GOMGulsemesocosm_6_FD_184638 | JGI IMG/M metagenome (GOLD analysis project Ga0209396, IMG submission 184638) | Methane-oxidizing microbial communities from mesocosms in the Gulf of Mexico - GOM8C Gulf of Mexico (SPAdes) (version 2) | ecosystem: Environmental > Aquatic > Marine > Cold seeps...
TCATGGATTACCTGCTGGGGAGAACCAACGACAGGAACATCCAGACCTTTTTTTATTGTAATCATAAACACATGCACTACTTTTGATGGGAGTATCAAAACCAATTATTCACTTACCTAACCAAGCTTAAAAAACAATCTCTTATTAGAAAGACTCGTTAGGTAAAGCAAATTATCGATTTCAGTGTATTTCAGTAAGTGACTTTATTTTTATTACCAAGATTAAGCGTTAGCTAATAAGAAAAAAGCCCCACTGGACTAAGTTAAAATTTCTGGCGCGATTTTAGCACAAAAGCTCTAAACCTATCTACGCTCTCTGTTACTTTAAATTACAATTTAGTAGAAAATTTTTGATTTAGCTCATTTATCCGACAAAAACATTTTATTAATCAATAAATTTAGCATATAGCTCTTCTTTTAAAACAAAATATTGTTTTAGCACAAAGACTTAAATGCAATTGATTATCATTCGCAATACATTTTTAGCTTTAGCCCTGAATGCAAAAAACCGACAGTAAATGTCGGTTTTTTAATTTAGAACATGTAAGTTCAATTGAAATTCAAAAGTTAAAGAAGGTTATTAATCTCAGTTAACGGGTTTACGTCAACTTCGTAATCCACACCTTCAACACCAAAACCAAACAGTTTTAAGAATTCTTGATGATAACTAACATAGTCAGTTAACTCGTCAATTGAATCAGAGTCTACTGTGTTCCATATATCTGTCACACGTTGCTGAACACTGTCTTCAAGTTCTTTATGGTTTTGACGGTAACGATTTTGATCGTCTAAACGTGGTGTTTCACTGTATATATTATCAATGAACAAGTTTTGAATTTGCTCGATACAACCTTCATATGTACCATCAGCTTTCATCACTTTGAACATGGCTGAAATATAAAGTGGCATAATTGGAATAGCAGAACTTGCTTGAGTCACAACGGCGTTCAAAGAAGTAACATGTGCTTCACCGTTAATACTCGCTGTAGTAGTGTTTATCGCACTTGCAGCACGGTCTAAATCTTCTTTCGCTTTACCTATCGTAGCTTTACCGTATATTGGCCACGTTAATTCTTTACCAATATAGGTGTAAGCAACCGACTTAAAGCCTTTCGACAAAACACCAGCGTCATTTAACGCGTTAATCCATAGTTCCCAATCAGCGCCCCCCATTACATCAATAGTGCCTTGTATTTCTTCTTCGTTAGCCGCTTCAACAGAAATTTCATCAATAGTGCGTTTTGATGTATTTAAATTTTTAGTCGTAACGCTTTGCCCGATAGGTTTTAAGGTTGAAGAATATACTTCACCTGTATCTGGATCAGTACGACGAGGAGAAGCTAATGAATAAACGATTAAATCTATTTCACCCAATTCTGCCTTAATGGTTTCAATCGTTTTAGCTTTTATTTCATGAGAAAACGCATCGCCATTAATATTTTTTGACCAAATCCCCGCTTCATCTGCTGCTTTTTGAAAAGCAGAAGTGTTGTACCAGCCAGCAGAGCCTGTTTTTCTATCCGTTGGCGGTTTTTCAAAGAAGATACCCAGTGTTTTAGCATTATTACCAAATGCGGCAGTTATACGAGTAGAGAGACCGTATCCTGTTGATGCACCGATAACTAAGACATTTTTTGGTTTAGCATCGGCTTGCTGAGTAGCCTTTACATAAGCAATTTGCTCATTTATATGAGCTTCACAACCCGCTGGGTGTGCATTTGTACAAATAAAACCACGAATTTTAGGTTTGATAACCATAAGAAGACCTTTTAATTAATATTATTTTTATCGCCAAACGACTTAGCAATCTAATAATAATTGAATATTTATTGCGACATAATTTAAAAATTGTCGCTTAGTTTACGCTGCTGAAAAAAATATGAGGTATGACCAGTAAGGGTTTACCTCAATATTTATCCTCAAACCCGTTATCTGTTTTGATAATATGCTTTCAATGTTAAGTCATTGTACTCACGCATTGACGTTAAAAACGCGCTATACGACTGCCAAACTTTGGCAAAGCCTGCATCATTAGCAACTTGCTCTGCTAGTACTTCGTTGGTGTATCTTTTTAGCTCGCTCATCACTTCAGGTGGAAATTCACGTAGTTTCACTTTGTGCTTTTCAACTAAAGTTTTCAAAGCAATATTATTTCGCGCATTATACTCATCAAGCATATCTTGATTTACAGCACGTGCAGCGACTTCAACAATTTTCTGCAAATCTTTGGGTAATTCAGCAAGCGCCTCTGCATTGACTAAAAATTCTAAATTAGTACCGGTTTCATGCCAAACAGAGCTGTAGTAGTATTCTGCAGCTTGATGAAAGCCGAAAGCCAAATCATTATATGGTCCTACCCATTCAGAGGCATCAATAGCCCCACTTTGTAATGAAGAGAATATTTCACCGCCGGTCAAAGTAACAGGTATGCCTCCTGCACGCTTAAGTACTTCTCCACCAAGACCTGGGATGCGCATTTTCAAACCTTTCAAATCATCCATGGAGTTGATTTCTTTTTTAAACCAACCCGCAAACTGAGCGCCAGAATTACCGCCAGCCATAGGTACGATGCCAAAAGGCTGATACAGCTCTTTCCAAAGCGCTAAACCGCCACCATAATGCAACCATGCATTTAATTCAGTCGCAGTCATACCAAAAGGGATTGCGCTAAAAATAGGTGATGCTGGAATTTTACCTTTCCAATAATAAGCGCCACTGTGCCCCATTTGTACAGTACCTTGAGATACCGCATCGAAAACTTCAAAGCCAGGGACTAATTCACCGGAACCATAAACTTTCACGGTTAATCTTCCGTTACTCATTTCCTCAACGTATTGAGAGAATTTTTCAGGCCCCATGCCTAACCCAGGAAAGTTCTTAGGCCAAGAGGTGACCATTTTCCACTGGTACGTTTTTGCAACGTTCTCTTCAACATTCGTCGATGCTGTACTTTTTTCCTCTCCACATGCATTCAATAAAAACACACTAGCAATAATCGTTAACGTTAGTCTTTTGAAGCTATTTGTAATATTCATTTTCAGTACTTCCTTCCCTATCCATAAATAACATGAGGTAACCAGGTTATTAACTCAGGCCATAGCGCCAGCATTAATAACAAAAATATTTGAATTAAAATAAACGGAATAACACCACGATAAATATCCGCAGTTTTTACCGCTTTATCTGCAACACCCCGTAAATAAAACAATGCAAAACCAAAGGGGGGGGTTAAAAATGAGGTTTGTAGATTAATCGCGATCATTATGCCCAACCAAATAGGATCGAGTCCCATCGCTAATAAAATTGGTGCGACGATTGGCACGACCACAAACGTTATTTCAATGAAGTCGAGGATAAAACCGAGTAAAAATATGACAAGCATGACAATAAGCGTAGCGCCGAGCAGACCGCCAGGCATCTGAGCAAAGAATCCTTGAATCAATTCTTCACCACCAAAACCTCGAAAGACTAAAGAAAACAATGATGCACCGATGAGAATTAAAAATACCATTGAGGTGATTTTTAATGTGTTTTGCATAACCGATGTTAAATTTTGTAATGTCAGTTGTTTTTGCCAAAGTGCAAGTAATGTTGCTCCCATCCCGCCAACACCTGCAGCCTCTGTTGGCGTAGCAAACCCAAAAAGAATGGAACCTAATACCGCAAACATTAATAACAAAGGAGGTATTAATGCGCTAAAGACAACTTGAATTTTTGTTCTACCCTCAGAAATACTTTCTACTGCATCCGCTTTTATACTGGGCACCATTTCAGGTCTAAAAATAGCAAGACCTATACAATAAGCCATATAGAGTAATACCAATATAAAACCAGGAATAACGGCCCCCGCAAACAAGTCGCCAACAGAAACCGTTTCAGGGCTAAAAATCCCCATATCTAATTGTGCTTTTTGGTAAGCACTCGACAATACATCACCCAATAAAACTAAGGCTATTGACGGTGGAATGATCTGTCCAAGTGTACCCGTGGCGCAAATAACTCCGGTGGAAAACTTAACGTCATAACCACGCTTCAACATGGTAGGTAATGATAAAAGCCCCATAGTTACAACGGTCGCTCCAACGATTCCTGTACTAGCAGCGAGCAACATACCCACCAAAATCACTGAAATACCTAAGCCACCTCGATATTTACCAAACAACATGGTCATAGCATCTAATAAATTTTCAGCAATTTTTGACCGTTCTAACATCGATCCCATGAAGACAAATAAAGGCACTGCTAATAACGTTTGATTATTAATAACGCCAAATAGTCGATTCGGTAAGGCGCCAAGAAATGCTGGGTCAAATTCACCAACGCCAATACCTACTCCTGCAAATAACAAAGCAGTTCCCGCTAATGATAATGCTACAGGATAACCAAGTAGCAGAACCAAACAGACCACAACAAACATAACTAATGCGAGATACTCCATTATTCAGATACTTCTTTTTCTAATGATGAGGGGTTACTTTTCGATAAAAGCGTGTGTAAATTACGGCAAATTTCCGAAATTCCTTGTAAGGACAAGGTGATAGCCATAAGAAGAAGTAAACTTTTACTCAGGTATACCAGCGGTAAACCACCCGCTTCTGAAGACTTTTCCATAATTTGCCATGAGGTTGCTACATAGTCAAAACTGATATAAAAAATAAATATACAGACAGGAAGTAAGAGAAATAAAGCGCCCAATAAATTGACTAACGCTTTGCCTTTAATTGAAAAATTCTGATAAAAGATATCTACCCGAACATGACCGTCAGCTTTTAAAGTATAAGCTGCGCCGAGCATAAAAACAGTACCATGAAAATATAATACAGATTCTTGCATGGCTATCCAGCCAACATTAAAGCCGTATCGCAGCACAACAATAAGAAAAGTAAACAAAACCATGAAGAGTGTAAGCCATGAAATAAGTTTACCGGTGTTATCAGTGATCTTATCGATAAAGCCAGTTACATGGGCTAACCAATTGAGCAACATACTTGTTTCCAATATTAATCGTTCTAATTTTATAATAGGTAAGAATAAATAACAGGTATTTAACGAGAAGTGAATACAATTTTGAAGTGTTACTTATACAAGTGTATAAAACGCTAACTATTCTGAATTAGCGTTCTAATTGTAAGTATTCTATAACATTATGTCGAATTTTTCCCACCACCTAAGCATTTAGGTGATAGTGGCGTATTATCCGCATAATATTTTTCCCATTCATCTTTAGTATAAGTATGAAGCGCTAATGCGTGTATTTTTTCAGCAAGCTCTGTTGAAAGTATAGTATTGATTGCGCGATGACGTTTTATTAAGCGTTCACCGACAAAATCATCAGAAACGATAATTACTTTAAAGTGAGACTCACTACCTGGCGCAACATTATGTTGGTGGCTTTCGTTAATCACGTCGAGATGCATTGGGGAAAATGCGGAAAGAAGTTTTTGTTCGATTACAGCTTCAATGGTCATTTTTAAATTCCTGACGTTGTTCTTGTAAGTAGAGTCATTTTAGTTTGTTAGGCCAAATATGCCATCAGTCCGGATGGCTATATAAACGATTTTTACAAAATTTATGAGTAAACAATTGGCTGTATTGAGAAAAACATTCGTCAATTTATAAAATAATTTTAACAGCACAAAGCAACTATCACTAGCTCAATTACATATATTTTGTCACAATAGACAACATTCTTCTAGGTGAAAATCGAACCTCTTCATTATGATCAGCCCTTTTATTGTTAACGCCGATGGTGTTTACGACAAGAACCTTTTTTTAGATCGCTTCCCTGTTGGTCAAGTTAACCGAGCTCTCGTTGCTTGGGACTCATCCGACGAATATTTGATCAATTATGTTATTGAGCAAAGTTTGGCTGATAGTCAACATAGCTTATTAATTTACAATGATAATTTTGGTGCAATTACGGCTAACTTTACTCAGTCAAATGTCACGACTGTTTCAGACTCTTGGATCAGTAAACAAGGGTTACAATATAATATTGAGCAAAACGGTTTATCCCTCGACAATATTACCCAATTATCTAGCCTAGATAGTTTGCCAGAAAATATCACAGTAGTTTTGTACAAAATACCTAAAAGTAAATCATTAATGATTGATCAACTTTTAGCTATAAAAGCGAAATATAATCAGCAACTTATTTTTATCGCTGCCGATAAAGCGAAAGACATTCACAGTTCAACTTTAAAATTATTTGAAAAGTACCTAGGCACAACTAAAACGTCTTTAGCGGTAAAAAAATCACGTTTAGTATTTTCTCAGTTGGATAATGAGCAAGTTTTATCTTCGCCATTTCCGACAGTTTGGCCATTAGAAAACACACCATTTATTATCAGCAATCATTCTGGGGTCTATGCCCGTGAAAAGCTAGATATTGGTGCTAGACACTTTATGAAAAACCTTCCTGAAGTAAAATCAGGTATGCGTGTTATTGATTTAGGTTGTGGCAATGGCGTTATTGGTTTAACGGTATTAGCGCAACAGCCAGAGGCAATAGTTACATTTGTTGATGAGTCATATATGGCAGTTGATTCCGCAAAAGAGAATATATCTAAGAATTTACCTGACCTATTGCAGCAATGTGAATTTACCATTAATGACTGTTTGGCAGATGTAGAACCTAATAGCGTAGATTTAGTTTTATGTAACCCACCTTTTCATCAGCAAAATGCGACAACTGACCATATTGCTTGGCAGATGTTTCGTGATAGCCATCGGGTATTAAAGAAAGGTGGTGAGTTACGTATTATCGGAAACCGACAATTAGGTTACCATATTAAACTTAAACGACTTTTTGGGAATGAAAAAATCATTGCTAGTAACGATAAATTTGTCACTCTTTCAGCCATAAAATAATGGAATCAGTCAAATAATGAAAATTGTATTAATTAACAATAAACTTAAAACATTAGCAGCGACCATTGTGCTTGTTTTACTTACAGCTTGTGCCAACAAACCCACTCATGTAGTTATTGCTCCGGATTTAAGCATAACCAATAACCCATCAAGCCAAACTCAATATCAAAACAAACAAGCAAGTATGGTCGTTACTGATATGCGCAGTGCTCAACACGTAGTACAAATTTTGAGACAAGATGAAGCGGCAGAGATTTATTCAAGCCAACAACCTTTAAGCAATATCATCAAGCAAACGCTAATATCAGAATTTAAACAGCAAGGCTTAGCAATAACTGGTCAAGCTAATAATGCAATTGAAATTATTATTGAGAATAGTTTAATCAGTGTACAGCAAGAAATGATGAAGTATAAAGTTAACAATGAAATCGTTATCCTTGTAAAAGTAAATAATGGTAAACAAACATTAAGTAATACTTTTAAAGTTCGTGGTACAAGTGAAGGCCCATTAAATGCAGACATTGCTGTATTAGAACGTGATTTCAATCAACAACTGACAAAATTATTAACGCAAATCATCAGTAATGTTGAAATAAGAAGTTTTATAAAATAACGTTTAATTAACGACACAGAAGAAATTATCATGATACGTTTACTTTTTTTATTCATATTTTTATCGAGCACTGTCGCAGCAAAAAACATTGCGATTGATCCTGACAACTTATTTCCCCTCGTAAAGTTAGAAACGTCAAAGGGAGTCATTATTGTTGAGTTAGATCGAATTCGTGCCCCTTTAACGGTTGATAACTTTTTAATGTATGTCGTTAAAGGCGAGTACAACAATACTATTTTTCATCGTGTTGTCCCTGATTTTATTGTGCAAGGTGGTGGTTATGATGAAAACTTTAATGCAAAAAAAGTTGATGGTGATATCGCTAATGAATCAGGAAATGGTTTAAAAAATATCATAGGTACAATTGCGATGGCGAAAGAGAACCGTCCTCACACAGCAAATCGCCAATTCTTTTTTAATACTGCAGACAATAAAAGCCTAGATCCTGGACGTCGTTGGGGATATACCGTATTTGGCGCCATTGTTGAAGGTCAAGAAGTTGTTGATTCAATGAACTTAGTAAAAACGGAATACAATGATGGAATGGGCTGGAATGATGTACCTGTAGAACCGATTACATTAATTAAAGCAACATTACTGCCAGCAGAATAAATCCTCCAGTTTTCATACTTCTAAGACTGAAACGTTCAATAAACAAACTTATTGAACGTTTCAGTAAATAAGTACTCCTATTGCATAACCGTACAATTTAATCGCAAATTAATTGCAGAATCATCTTTGACAAAACCTTATTTATCTACGATAAATAAGGTAGCAATTAGCAGTAAAACTTTTCATACACATTCAATGAGATGTTAACTTCTCCTATTTCCGATTTTTGTAAATACAAGAGTAAACGAGGGTGTCATGATAATTGAGCCGTTTATCAACGAAAAAACACTGCAGATAGCCCATTATATTAAAGCAGTTATTAATCAGTCATTACATTATACTGAACTCGATAAATTCATTGTGGATACAATGGAAGAATGGACGGTACTTAATGTTAATGATGAGACGCCAGGTAGTGCAAAAGAACGGGTATTTTGGCACTTAGTTCATGAAATGAGTTTACACGGAGCACAGTCTCTTAGTCATGACTTGTACTTCAAAAGTGAAATAACCACTTGCTTGGATTTTTTCAGTGGAAAAGGGAGTTATCCAATTGACTGTATCGGTTGGCGACCTTTGCCTTAAGAAAGATGCCTATAACAACTCAATGTATCTATATTAAACTTAAGAATAAACTTCTGTTTTCAATGGCATTTTGTTAGCCTAAGACAACGAATATTTTTCTAGGCAATTCCATGGCAACCCGACAAACTTTCAAAGAAGCTATTCTTAATAAAAGAATGTTAATTTGTATTTTTACAGGTTTTAGCTCAGGTTTACCTCTATTTATCTTATACCAACTGGTACCCGGCTGGCTCAGATCTGAAGGGGTTAGCCTAGCTGAAATTGGCTTATTTTCATTAATCGGCATTCCATATGTTTGGAAGTTTATCTGGTCTCCTTTAATGGATAGATATTCACTTCCAATGTTAGGACGACGACGAAGTTGGATGCTGGCTACTCAGGTTATATTATTGTTTGCAATCGCAGGCTTTGGTTTTATTGATCCTATATTTAATATTTGGTCTGTAGCATATTTAGCTGCAGCCGTTGCTTTTTTCAGTGCTAGTCAAGATATTGTACTCGATGCCTATCGAAGAGAATTATTAAAAGAACACGAATTAGGTTTAGGTAACTCTATACATGTACAAGCCTATAGGTTGTCTGGCTTAGTGCCAGGATCGCTGGCTTTTATCTTAGCTGACCATATCAGTTGGCAATCAGTCTTTTTGATTGTAGCGGCTTTTATGTTGGTCGGAATCTTAATGACACTCTTTATTAAAGAAACTGATAGCGAGCATCTTGCCCCTAAAACCTTGCATGATGCAGTAGTTTTACCATTTAAAGACTTTATTTCACGCAAAGGCTTTAAAAGCGCCATGCAAATACTCATTTTTCTATTCCTATATAAATTAGGTGACAGCATGGCAACCGCCCTGCAGACCCCCTTTTTTATCGACTTAGGTTTTAGTAAAACAGAAATTGGCGTAGTTGCAAAAACAGCTTCTCTTATTGCGATGACTATTGGGCTTGCCGTTGGCGGCATCGTCATGATAAAGCTAAGTATAAACAGAGCACTATGGCTGTTCGGTTTTGTGCAAATTGCCAGTATTTTAGGTTTTGCGGCCCTTGCAGAAATAGGTCATAACACCTACGCTTTAGCATTTGCAATGGGATTTGAATATTTGGGCGTTGGCTTAGGCACAGCAGCATTTACCGCTTTTATAGCGAGAACAACCAACCCAGCTTTCGCTGCGACACAATTTGCTCTATTTACAGCGTTAACCGCTTTGCCTCGAACCTTTGCTAATGCAACTACAGGTCTTATTGTTGAACAAATAGGTTGGACATCATTCTACTTTCTTTGTACTTTCCTTGCGATCCCTGGAATGCTAATGTTATTTAAAGTTGCTCCTTGGAGTGAAAAAGTACAATTAAAGACAAAAACTAAAACCGAGGAATTAATATGATCAGATTGTTCTTTCTCCTTCCTATCATCATGTGTTTATTTTGGTGGAAATATTTAGACGCTAAAGGCTGTAGCGTAAAAGATGGGGTAAAAGGCTTTGCTTATATTATTGGGTTTAATACGGTTTTGATTGGATTCTTCGTTGTTATGCTATTTGTGACTCATTGACCTTTTAGCCTCAACTAGGTCATCCATGCTTCGCTCTGTATTCATGCAGTCATGAAAATGCGCCGTTCTTTGCCATCCATGACTCCATGTCATTGTCTACATGGATATAGGTACTTATGATTTGTCTGGAACAAAAATGACGCACATGGATGTGCTAATGCCGTGAAGGCATGGATGCCTAATAACGGCCATGACCGTTCATCCTGAACATCGCCGCTCTTTGCCATCCATGGCACCACGTCATTGCCTACATGGATGTAGGTACTTATGATTTGTCTGGAACATAAATCATGACCGTTCATTCTGAACATCGCCGCTCTTTCCCATCCATGGCACCACGTCATACCGTTCATTCTGAACATAAAAAAAGCTTACTCAAAATGAGTAAGCTTTTTAGGTTTGATATCTTTTAAATTGAACGTTTAAAAAATTGAGCGGAATGATGAGCGACGACCACGACGAGTAGAACGACGGTTTCTCATACGGCTATGAAGTTCACGACGTTTTGAGTCTAACCATTCTTCGCGAGTAACTGTTGTATCACCACTACGTTCTTCTTCACGACTACGGTAAGCACAGAATTCTTCAAATGCCTCAATATCGTCTTTTAGTTCTTCTGCAACTAATTCAATCATAATTGCATCATCTAAAAAGCCTAAAACCGGAATGTGGTCAGGCACTAGATCTTCAGGGTCACTGAAATAAGCTAAAGCACTTAATACATCGCTACGTTCTTCAGCTGGAATTTTCCACTCTGAATCTTCAATCATCGCGACTAATGTTTCTAATTTTTTAATTCGATCACTGACGAACTCTGGAACACTACCTTTTATATCTTGGCTAATGTTCTTAGCATTGGCTAAAATTTCAGCTTCGTTAAGTTCTGTAGCTCCTGATTGCGCTTTACGCATTACATCACGGAAGTGATCTAAGTCTGATTCTGTTAGTTCAAATTTAACTTCAAACGCCATTATAATTCTCCTGTATTTGGCTTTTCACTTTATGCACTTTGCTTAAATTTTATTATTTAGCATAATTATAAACATAGTACATTTTATAAGATTTTTTTGACTGAATTAAACTTAACAGATAGTAACGCAGACAGCACGCAGTTAACGCAGTTTTTTGTAAAAATTTACAACTTTTCATTCACACATCCCATAGACATAATGCTATGATTTTATTATATTGTTTGTAATCACCTTCGTATTCCCTTATGCCAAATACTGATTTAGTTGAAAAAGACACCAATGTGGCTATTACCTCATCATTGCCTAAAGCCCCTACTGACTTTAAAAGTTCAGATGAAAGCGCATGTGAAAACTGTCATCAAGTAATCTACGGCCCATTTTGTGCCCAGTGTGGTCAAAAGGTGGAATCAACACTGAAATATTTTTGGGTAGTCATTATGCATTTACTCGATGATATTTTTAGCTTCGATTCTCGAGCAAGCCGCACCATACTTCCTTTAGTTATTCGCCCTGGTTTTTTGACCAATGAATACATCGCAGGCAGGCGTGTTCATTACGTGCCTCCACTACGACTATATTTATTTATCAGCATTGTCTTTTTTATCACCTTGCAATTTATTGTTACCTCAGAAAATAACAACATTTTGAATATTAACGACAACAAAACTGTCATTAGTGATATCAAAGAGCACATCGATTTACTCGAAGGTAAGCAATTATCTTTAAAACAAAATCACACTGAGAATCAGGATAATACTGAGAGAGCAGAAGAACTATTAGCAATTACTAATCAACTAGCAACTTTTTCAACATTCATCATCGATCTTAATAAAGACTATACCGTGACAGAAAACAAAGCTTTAATCGATATGACAAGGAGGTTGGTCAGCCTAGAACTAGAACAAATTGATGATGGGCCATTATCAGACAAAGATAAAGACCGCTATAATTTATTAAAAGCCAATATTGCCAAAGTAAAGAATGGCGAAAGCATTGATGAAATCAACAAAGCTGTGACTTTTGGTAATAATAAAGACATGAACATATCTATCGGTTTTTTGAGTGAAGACACCAATAAAAAATTAACCGCATTTGCAGAGACCTTAACAAACAAAGCACAAAAGGCTTTTAATTCAGACGCGACACCATTGGTTCAAGAGGCTATCAGTAAGCTACCGCAATTGATGTTTATTCTATTGCCTATATTTGCGTGTTTATTGAAAATCATGTTTTTATTTTCCAAACGACTTTACATGGAGCATTTAACCGTTGCATTGCATAGCCATAGCTTTATCTTTTTCACTATATTGTTAGTTCAATTACTGGATATCTTTGATAACTATAGTGAGACTAACATTCCATTTCTTTCAGGCACGGTACAGTTTGCCGCTAGTGCACTCATGATATGGATGCCGATTTATTTATTTATAATGCAAAAGCGTGTGTATAAGCAAGGCTATTTTTTCACTTTTCTTAAATATAACTTGATCGGAATGGCCTATATGTTGTTAATCGTATTAACAGGAGTTATTGCATTCATTTGGGGCTTAACTGACATTTAAAGTTCTATAGAGGCATGGACGCACTAATGCCTTGGAATACAGGACGTCTGAGAGAGGCCATCCTGAACATATACGCTCTTTGGCATCCATGCCACCGCGTTATTGCCTACATGGATGTAGGTACTTATGATTTGTCAGGAACCAAAATCATGACCGTTGACGTGCATGGATGCACTAATGCCTTGAAAGACAGGATGTCTGAGAGAGGCCATCCTGAGCATAAAAAAGCCGGATAAGTTATTAACTTATCCGGATTTTTAGATTTAGAAACTAACTTTGTATAAAGCTACTCAGCTAATGGACGCATATGTGGGAATAAAATAACGTCTTTAATCGTTGGTGAATCTGTAAATAACATCACTAAACGGTCAATACCAATACCTTCACCCGCTGTTGGTGGTAAACCATATTCAAGCGCTTGAATGTAGTCAGCATCATAATGCATCGCTTCGTCATCACCGGCATCTTTTTCTGTTACTTGTTTTTGGAAGCGTTCAGCTTGATCTTCAGCATCGTTAAGCTCAGAGAAGCCATTGGCTAATTCACGACCACCAACGAAGAATTCAAATCGGTCGGTAATGAAAGGGTTTTCATCATTACGGCGTGCTAGTGGTGAAACTTCCCATGGGTATTCAGTGATGAAAGTAGGTTGATCTAATAAGTGCTCTGCCACTTCTTCAAAAATTTCACAGATATATTTACCCGGTCCCCAAACTTTAGAAGCGCTGCTTTCTTTAACACCAACAGCTTTCGCCATTGCTTTAATTGCAGCGAAGTTATTTTCCGGATCACGTAACACTGCTTCATCAAGGTGTGCTGCTGCGCGATGGTCTTTACCGTAACTCAAAATAGCATCAACCATTGATAAACGTGCAAACGGCTTACCAAGATCATAGAATTTTTCTTCTACCACTTCACCATCTTCATTTTTAACAGTATTACGGATCACTGTTGTACCCAGGACATCTTGGGCAATAGTACGTAACATTTCTTCGGTAGTGTTCATCAAGTCATGGTAATCAGCGTAAGCTTGGTAGAATTCAATCATAGTAAATTCAGGATTATGACGGGTTGAAATACCTTCGTTACGGAAACTTCGGTTAATTTCAAAAACACGGTCAAAACCACCTACCACTAGACGCTTTAAGTTAAGCTCAGGGGCAATACGTAAGTACATATCAAGATCAAAGGTATTATGATGCGTCATAAAAGGTTTAGCAGTTGCGCCACCCGGTATGATTTGTAACATCGGTGTTTCAACTTCCATAAAGTCTCGCTGCGTTAAGAAGTTACGAATGCCAGCAACAATTTTTGAACGCATTTTAAAAGTGTTACGGGTATCTTCATTAATAATTAAATCAATATAACGCTGACGATATTTAGTTTCTTGATCTGACAAGCCATGGAATTTCTCTGGTAACGGACGTAATGACTTGGTTAGCAGTGAGTACTCATCCATGTTCACGTAAAGATCACCTTTACCTGATTTATGTAAAATACCTTTAATACCAACAATATCACCAATATCTAATGATCCCCATTTAGCTCTGATTTCTTTTTGCACGGTTTTTTCAGCATAACCTTGAATACGACCTGACGAGTCTTGTATTACTAAAAATGGTCCACGCTTTGCCATAACACGACCAGCAATAGCATAAGTAACTTGTAGTTCTTCAAGTTCTTCTTTGGTTTTTTCACCATGTTCAGCTTGAATGTCAGCGGCTAAATGTTCACGATTAAAATCGTTCGGAAAACCATTAGCGGAACAATTAGAGCGAATTTTTTCAAGCTTTACACGGCGCTCAGCAATCAGTTTATTTTCATCTTGTGCTACGGGTGTATTATTGGCTTTATCTGTCATTTGATTTCTCGTGGTTATCTTTAATTTTTCAATGGTATTATTGTTAGTTTTAATTTGAGCTGCACACTACAAGCCAGATTTTAGGCTAGCTTCTAAAAATTTGTCTAAATCGCCGTCTAAAACCGCTTGTGTATTTCGATTTTCTACGCCGGTGCGTAAATCTTTAATACGGCTGTCGTCTAAAACGTAAGAACGTATTTGACTGCCCCAACCTATGTCTGACTTTCCGTCTTCTAATTCTTGTTTGCCTTCATTTTTCTTTTGCATTTCCATTTCAAAAAGCTTGGCTTTAAGCAATTTCATCGCTGTTGCTCTATTTTTGTGCTGAGAACGATCAGCCTGACAAGCAACAACTGCACCTGTCGGTTCATGGGTAATTCGTATAGCTGAATCGGTTTTGTTGACATGCTGACCACCGGCACCGGAGGCGCGAAAGGTATCAATACGTAAATCAGCTGGGTTAATATCTATTTCAATATTATCGTCAATTTCAGGGTAAATGAATGCCGAAGCAAATGAGGTATGACGACGACCACTTGAGTCAAACGGTGACTTTCTTACTAAACGATGAACACCAGTTTCTGTGCGCAACCAGCCATAAGCATATTCACCGGTATATTTAATAGTACAACCTTTAATACCCGCTACATCGCCGTCAGTGATTTCAATTGCTTCAGTTTTATAACCGTGTGCTTCACCCCAACGTAAATACATACGCATTAGCATTTCAGCCCAATCTTGTGCTTCAGTACCACCAGAGCCAGATTGAATGTCTAAGTAACAGCTATTTTCGTCATGCTCACCAGAAAACATTCGTCGAAACTCTAGTTTCTCTAGACTCTTTTCTAAAACCTTTACTTCATCTTCTGCGTCATTAAAGGTTTCTTCGTCATCTTCTTCAACAGCAAGTTCAACTAAACCTTCAATATCTTCACAACCGCGGTCCATTTCATCAATAGTTTCAACAATAACTTCCAGTGAAGAGCGCTCTTTACCTAACGCTTGAGCACGTTCGGGGTTATTCCAAACTTCAGGAGATTCAAGTTCACGAACGACCTCAACTAAACGTTCTGATCTTTGGTCGTAGTCAAAGGTACCCCCGAAGCATATCTGTACGCTCACGGATGTCTTTAATTTTGTTTATTACCGGATTAACTTCAAGCATAGTTTATAATTTTACGTCGCTAATTTGGCGTCAAGATGCACGCCCGAAAGAATAAAATAAAATAGTGGCGCATTATAGCGTAATTCCTAACGTAAATAAACGCTTGAACAAGACTAAACCCAGTAAATTTATCGACCTATTATTCTAAATATTCAACCATAAACTGTACGGTTTGCTTACCACGGAATTCATTAATATCTAGACGATAAGCGAGATGTACTTGCTGAGCTTTATGATCAGGCCAGCGACTTAAATCAACATTAAAAGCGATAGCATCAAAGACCTGCCCTGCTTTTTCAACGACAAGTTTGAGATGTTTCTGACCAACGATCCTTTGTTGAACAAGGGTAAATTTATCGTCAAATAAGGGTTCAATAAAATTTTGCCCCCACGGGCCAGCATCACGTAATAACTGAGCAAACCCCAAAGTCATTTCTTTCGTTGGTAATTCACCATCAGAAGAAAGTGTGCCTTTTAGATCGTCACTCGTCAGCCATTGCTGTGCATATTGATTAAATAACTGCTGAAATTTTACAAAATCCTCTTCTATAATCGATAAACCAGCGGCCATCGCATGACCACCAAATTTTATAATTATATTGGGATGTTGTGTATCGATGTGCTCAAGTAAATCGCGAATATGCAAACCAGGAATAGAGCGAGCAGACCCTTTTATTTCAGTTGATTTGTCGGTATTGTCCAAAGATGTATCATCACTCGTACCCGCAAAAACGATACTAGGGCGATGAAATTTCTCTTTTAAACGGCCGGCAACAATACCTATAACACCTTGATGCCAATCCCTTTGGAATAATGAAATAGCGTGAGGTAAATTATCATCAGAAAAGTTTAAGCTTTTTAATACTTGTTCTGCTTCTTGTTGCATCCCCTGTTCTATTTCTCGGCGTGACTTATTTAAGTCATCGAGATCTGCTGCCATTACTCTTGCCGAAGCAAGGTCTTTTGCGAGTAAACAATTAATACCATAAGACATATCATCTAAACGCCCTGCTGCATTTATTCTAGGTCCCAACGCGAATCCAAAATCACTGGCCACTATTTTTTTCTGATCTTTTCCTGCTATTTCTAATAACGCCTGAATCCCTGGTCGAGTAACCCCCGCACGAATTCTTTTTAAACCTTGCTCAACAAGAATACGATTATTATTATCAAGTGAAACGACATCAGCAACCGTTCCCAGAGCTACAAGATCAAGTAATTGAGCAATGTTCGGCTCATCTATACGTCTATCTACAAACCAGTTTTTTTCTCGCAAATATTTACGCATGGCCATCATAAAATAAAAAGCGACACCGACTCCTGCCAACGCTTTACTTGGAAAGTCACAGCCCACTTGGTTGGGGTTAATAATGGCGTCAGCATCAGGTAAAGTCGCACCGGGTAAATGATGGTCAGTAACAATGACACCTAAGCCTAAAGATTTTGCTTTTGTTACTCCCGCAACACAACTAATACCATTATCAACAGTGATTAGTAATTCTGCGCCTTTTTCAGCTGCTATCTCAACTATCTCAGGTGTTAAACCGTAGCCATATAAAAAACGATTAGGAACAATAAATTGATAATTGTCGCTACCAAACAATCGTAAAGCTTCCATCATTAAAGCGGTGCTCGTCGCTCCATCAGCATCAAAATCACCAATAATAGCAATACTTTTATTGTCGAGTAGTGCTTGATGTAAAACCTGACAGCCCTGATTAATCCCCTTTAAACTACCAATGGCACAGAGTTTACTGACATTAAGCTCTAGTTCCGTTGCACTTTCAATACCACGGCTAGCATATATCTGCTTTATAAGTGGATGGAGACTATTTGGAAGATGATTATCGTCAACTTTCGCACGGCGTACAATTTGCTTTTGCATAAATTTATTATCGCTAAAAATTAATCACTGTAAAATAAAAAAGGCAGACCAAAGTCTGCCAATTCAAAATTTCTTTATAAAAATTATTTTTATCCAGCGGCTTTGATTTGTTCAAGAAGAGTAAGAAGTGCTTGGGGATCTTTATAGCCAGGCAACATCATACCGTCTTCTAAAATAATGGAGGGTGTGCCACTAACACCGACTTGACGACCAAAATCAAATTCATCTTCTATGGGTTTATCACATATTCTCTGCGCTACACTTGATCCCGTTTTAGCTTTGGTTAGTGCCTCTTCTGGATTTTCATGACACCAAATAGACCGTAAATCTTTAAAGCCTTGAGAATATTCACCAGAACGATTTTTCACGCCTGAACGAGGGTAAGCTAAATAACGTATGGTAATACCGTTATCATTATAATCTTCCATTTGCTCATGCATTTTACGACAATAACCACAAGTGATATCAGTAAACACGGTAACAACATATTTCTCATTTTTTGCAGGGTAAACGATCATTGCATCAGAAAACTTATTCATTCCATCAACACGCACTTGCGCTAAACTTTCTTCGGAATAATTGGTTACCTTACCGCCTAAACCATAAAGTTTTCCTTGAATAAAGAATTTACCGTCAGCACTTGCATAAAATAAGCCTTGATTGGTAATCAGTTCAACTAAACCAGGCATGGCTGATGCCTTAACGACATGAATATCTAAACCTAACATAGAAGATAATTTGGTTTTTAACTCATCAGCATCAAAATTCTCAGGGGCTTTATTTGTAATTACACTATTCGCAGAAACATTGTTAGTAGGTGTGGTAACTGAGGAATTTCCAGCAACATTAGGTCCTTCTACAGCAAAGACTAAACCAGCAACACCAACACAAGCTGCCACAACAGCAAGGGAAATTTTCTTAAACATTAATGACTTCCTAAAAGTAGAACTTAAAACCAAATAATAATCATCAATCCAATACTTTCACCAGATTGATTCAGCTATATTACATGACCGTTACGTTGGCGCTAAAATTACATTGAATTAGCTATAAATGCAATATTCTAGCGCATATCCTTCAGTTAATAAGTGTAAACATATACTTTATAAATTTTACTGGCTTGAAATTATCTATCTGATAAACTCTCGCCAAAAAATGGCTGCTTTAATTTTAGCCTGATAATATTTCGCTTTATAAGCTCGCAAAACATTAATAAGGTTTACTCATGAAAATTGGTTTATTTTACGGTTCTACCACTTGTTATACTGAGATGGCGGCAGAGAAAATTCAACAACATTTTGCTGAAAACTTAGCGATTAAACCAGAGTTATCCGTTGAACTGTTTAATATCAAAGACATAGCATTAAGCAAAATTGATGATTTTGATCTTGTTATTTTGGGCATATCTACATGGGATTATGGTCAAATTCAAGAAGACTGGGAAGGTCACTGGGAAGACATAGCGAGCTTAAACTTATCAGGAAAAATTATTGCTCTCTATGGTATGGGCGACCAAGTAGGTTATACCGAATGGTTTCAAGATGCCTTAGGAATGCTACATGAACAAGTGGTTGCACAAGACGGTTTTGTCATTGGTTATTGGCCTACCCAAGGGTATGAGTTTGAAGCATCAAAAGCGCTAACTGAAGATAACAGCCAGTTTGTGGGTTTATCTTTAGATGAAGATAATCAATACGAACAAAGTGATGAACGCATATCGCAATGGTGTCAGCAAATTCGCGGTGAAATAGATGAAATTATTGAAAGTGAATAAAAACTTAAAATAAACACGGAGGATCTTAAATAGCTTTAGCTAAATCCCCTTTTTCGCTTTATAATTCACCGCAATATTATACAGAGCGAAATTACCTTTTATGTTTGAGCAATTTGACCTAGATTCAGCACTACTAGGCGGCATTCAAAATGCCGGTTATAAAAAACCAACCTCTATTCAAGAGTTGGTGCTACCTGTCGCTATGACAGGTAAAGATGTTTTAGCTTCAGCGCCTACGGGCACAGGTAAGACCGCTGCTTTTATTTTACCTATAGCTCAACATTTATTAGATTACCCACGTAAAAGCCCAGGTTTTCCACGGGTACTTATCTTGTCTCCCACTCGTGAACTTGCCCTTCAAACCAGCGAACAATGCACTCAGTTAACTGAGTTGACCGACATTAAAACAGGATTAATTACCGGTGGTGTAAGTTACGATAGTCATATAGAAGTTTTAACGAAAAATACCGATATCTTAGTCGCAACCCCTGGTAGATTACTTGAGTATCTAGATGCTGAAAAATTTGAAGCGCGTGATATTGAAATTCTTGTGCTTGATGAAGCAGACCGCATGCTCGACATGGGTTTCTCTGATGCGATTAATCGTATTGTTGGTGAAGCGCGCTGGCGTAAACAGACCATGCTTTTTTCAGCCACTCTTGAAGGCGCCTCTGTGCTACGTTTTGCGCAAGAAATGCTTAACGAGCCTGTATTTTTAGAAGCTAACCCTTCACGTAAAGAAAAAGCCAAAATTCATCAATGGCTTCATTTAGCGGATGACAAAGATCATAAATTTCAATTGTTAGAAAACTTGTTAAAGCAAGATGGCATTGAACGCACCGTTGTTTTTGCTAATAAGCGTGAAACTGTTCAGCATTTATCAGGGAAATTATACGCAGCAGAAATTCCCTGTGCATGGCTTGAAGGTAAAATGCATCAAGATAAGCGCAATAGTGCCATTGATCGATTACGCACAGGTCATGTAAAAGTATTGGTCGCCACAGATGTTGCAGCACGAGGTATAGATATTGACGACATTACCCATGTCATTAATTTTGATTTGCCACGTAAAGCCGATATTTATTTGCATCGTATTGGCAGAACAGGCCGAGCAGGCAATAAAGGTACCGCGATATCTTTAGTTGAAGCACACGACATGGCTGTTATTTCTAAAATTGAACGCTATATGGATGAACGATTGGCACGCCGAAATATCCCAGGTTTAAAGCCGCAATATAAAGAATCTAAAGTCGCGTTAAAAAAACCAAAAATTAAAATATCTAAATCACAGAAAAAAGCTAAGGCGAAAAAACAAGCAAAGCGTGCAAATAAAAAGAAATAGAGGTAAGGTAAAAGAGTATGAATGAACATTCTAATAGGGTGTTCACTAATTATCACATATACTTTTGATTTATTTGAAATAAATACTAAATGATTTTAGATAGTAGTGATTTTAAGTAATAGTGATTTTTAATATAAAGCAAGGATGCACGGAATGGTCGAATAATATATCGATGTTTGCGTAATTTTAATTAACACAAGATATTTATCATGACTAAAAAACAGTGTACTAATGAAATAGAAGTGCAAGCCAAATATTGGCTATGGCGTATAGAACAAGGTTTGTCGCATCAAGAACGACAATCTTTTGTTGCTTGGGTGAATCAAGAAAATGAACATCACTTAGCGCTGCACAAATATTCGCCTTCGGCCAAAATGTCAAAATCACTTGCTGATTTTAATGGTTTGTTTCCTTTAGAGAAACACAGTAAAAGTAGGCATAATAAACTGTTCACTCAATTTTCGTTGGCTGCCAGTGTTTTATTTTTTAGTTTTCTAACCAGCGAAATTTTATTAAAAAACAGCTTATTGTCATTTTTTCAAGATGCATCTAACGCTATTGTTTATCAAGAGTATTCTACAAAAACAGGCGAGCAAACAAGTTTCAACTTACCTGATGGTTCATTCGTTCATCTTAATACCAATTCTTTACTAACAATTAGCTTCAGCAATAATCATCGTCAATTAAACTTGATAAAAGGCGAAGCCTTGTTTGATGTTGCAAAAGATAAGTCACGTCCCTTTAGTGTGACTTCAGGACAACAATCATTTACCGCTTTAGGTACTATATTCAATATTCAAAAAAGTGATAATAACCATTTAGAGTTGATTGTTACTGAAGGACGCGTACTCGTTGCTGACTCAAATGAATCTTTACCTGTATTAACTAAAAAAATAGCAAATACGTCTCGAAACCACCAACAAAAGAATATTGTAGTTGCTGGTGAAAAGGCAATTATAATCAATAAAGTACAATTACCAAAAAGTATTGTTTCACCACAAGCATTGTCGCAAGAACTTGCGTGGCAAAAAGGTATGCTTATTTTTGATGGTGAGTCACTTAAAACAGCGCTTGATGAAATTAGCCGATATACTGACGTGACTTTCACCATTGAAGATCAAGAGATTGCAGAAAGAAAGGTTGCTGGTTACTTTAAGGCAGATGACGTCGAAACGCTTCTAGCTTCAATGAGTATTAACTTCGAGCTTAACTATACGAAGACAAATCATAATAAAGTACTTATCACTAAAGCGACTGATTCATCGAACCAATTTCCTCAATTACGCTCTAGATAAATACCTTACACAAAATTATCAATAGAAGGTGATATTTCTGTATTCACTAATAATCAATACACGATTAAAAGCCTTACTATGCAATGTACTTAAGGTAAGAATAAAAAAGGAAGACCGTGCTCTTCTCGCAAGCAAAGCCAACAACTTTTCCTGTTTGTTGCTAATACTCTCTACATTTTTTTTCAGCATCGGTAGTCAAGCAAAAAATATAGCACCCGATATTATACGTTTTAATGTGGCTGCTCAGCCTGTTGATAAAGCATTGATTAAACTTGCTCAGCAAGCAAATCAAACCATTTTATTTTCATACGATTTAACTCGAAAATTTAACAGCCAATCCATCAATGGCTATTATTCGGTTTCTTTGGCGTTAAGAAAATTACTTAAAAACACAGATCTTATTGCAGAAATAAATAGCAAAGGGCAATGGTCGATTAGGCAAAAAAATAACATTGTAGAACTGAAAAACTCTAAACTTGTAGTTATTTCTAAGAAAAAAGCTAAGACAAAACCTATTGAGCAAATAGCCATTGTTGGTAGTCATATTAATGGTAGAACCATAAAAGAATTACCCGTTCCTGTTGATATCATTTCTGGTGAAACATTACTTAATAGCGGATACACAAACCTTGGGCAAATGTTGCAAGCATTAGTACCTTCTTTTAATTTTTCTCGTTCAGCAATTAGTGACGGAAGTGACGTATTACAGCCAGCAACTTTACGAGGGTTAGGACCAGATCAAACCCTCATCCTATTAAATGGCAAACGTCGTCATCAAGCAAGTCTAATTCATATAAATAGTTCTGTAGGACGAGGCACGGCGGGCTCAGATATGAACGCTATTCCTGTTAGAGCTATTAAAAGAATTGAAGTTTTACGCGATGGTGCCGCGGCGCAATATGGCTCAGATGCAATCGCTGGTGTTATTAACATCGTGCTAAACGATAATACTGAACAATCAACTTTAGAGACATCTGTAGGTGCTTATCAACAAGGGGATGGGGAAAATTTACAATTATCTTATACCCATGGATTAAAGCTAGGTGAATATGGTTTTCTTAATGCTACATTAAATGTCATAGATCACCAAAGTACAAATCGCTCAGGTTTACATGGCGCCTGTCAGTTTGGTCAATGTGTTCAATTAGGGAATGGTAATTGGCAAACTAACGATACACGTGAATTATCAGCCAACAGGAAAACATTTCGTATCGGAGACCCTTCTTATCAACAATTATCTTTTGCTGCCAACAGTGTGTTTGAACTTAATAACGGGCAGTTATACGGATTCTTGACATATTCTCATAGAGAAAATCAATCTGCTGCATTTTTCCGTCACAATGCCAATACTAATGAAAACCCATTATTAGCTGATAATCGAGCGTCTATCCCTCAAGGTTATTTACCCAAAATTGATTCAGATATACAGGATATTTCATATAATTTAGGTTATAAAATCTCTTTTGATAATGAAACGACTCTAGATATTTCATATACCTATGGTAAAAATAAAATTGACTACATTACTACTGAGTCACTTAATGCTTCATATGCTAATTATCTATTACATACCACTGACTTACCGTCGGATGAACTTCGTGAAAAACTCCCTAGGTCTTCTTTTGCATACGGATTATCTCTGTCTCTTGAAACTGTAAATTTATTATTTAGTAAAGATTATGAAAATTACTCTCTCGTTCTAGGAGCTGAATTTCGACACGATAAATATAAAATCAGACCCGGAGACCCCTACAGTTATCTCGATTATGATACTGAAAACAACAAGGCATTATTTGAGAATGATGCTGCAGGTGGTATTCAAGGCTTTCCTGGTGTTTCATCTGACCTTGCTGTTCACGAAGGTCGAAATGTAGTTTCATTTTTTGCTGAATCGGTTACTCAAGTCAATGAATTTATAACTCTCAGTGCCGCCCTTCGGTATGATGATTATGATGTATTTGGTAACAGCAGCAACATTAAAATAGCGACTCACGGGCAGGTAAACGACAGTTTTATTATCCGTGGGGCATACAGTACCGGCTTTCGCGCACCTTCTATGCAACAAATGTACTTTAACAATGTAAGTACGCAGTTTATTGTTGATGAAAGTGGCACGCTATTGAGTGAAGAAGTCGAAACATTTAGAAATGATAGCACCTTAACAACTCGGCTTGGTGTGCCAACACTCAAAGAAGAAGAGTCTGACAATATCAGCATTGGTTTAATCTATAGCCCCAAAGAAAATATTGAAATCAGTGTTGATTTTTACCAAATCAATATTGACGATCGTATTGTTATTAGCAGTAAATTAGGCATGGGGATATCGCCTTTACTCGATCAAGCTTTTACTGAAGCAATGGTAACAAAAGGGCAGTTCTTCTTGAATGGAGCGGATACAATAACTCGAGGTACTGATATTGTTGCAACTTGGCAACCTCAAACTTTATTAGGTAATATCGATTTTACTTTAGCGGCAAACTTTACTGATACAAAAGTGGCAAAGCTATTCACTCCAAGCCACAGCACCTTACATACGATAGCGGTTAAAGACATTTTTTCACGACAAGATATTTCTATTATTGAAGAATGGCAGCCACGTAATAAGTTAAGTTTAAACACTCTCTATAAAAATAAGAACTGGACAGTGAATATTTTGCTGAACCATTATGGTGAATACACAATCACAGATGGTGGGAAACAAACTTATGGCGCAGAACTTTTAACTGACATTAGTCTAAATTATATGTTTTCAGAGAGTCTTTCGGTCACTTTAGGAAGTCATAATTTATTTGATGTGGTGCCTGATGAAAATAACATCGGAAACTCAAGAGGTGGCAAAATTGAAGATGAGCAAGGTAATTTAATTGTTGATAGCAGTGGTGTATTCAAATATTCGCGCCGTTCAGCCCCTTTCGGTTTTAACGGCGCCTATTTTTATGCTAGTTTGCAATACTCGTTCTAAGTTTATGTATTTTGAACGTGTGTAATTTTAACGATTAATAATAAGTCACTTCTTTGATTTCACGCTTTGGTGAAGAAGCTAAATATATATTGTACACATCTTCAAAGTCTAAACTTAATTCGGTAGTGTAGCTGTCGCCTACGGGGTAACTTTTGATCACTTTGGCCGCACGAATAATGCCATGAACCGACGCAGACACCTCGTTTTTACCGATTAATAATTGCGACATTGTCATTTCACCATTTATTTTCTGTCCGTATACCTGTTCAGCAAGTTCGGCATAAGCGGCAAGTTTTGACGCATTAATAGCCATCAACATCCGTTGTGTTTTATGCTGTGAATTCTGCAAACTGATAGGAGCTTGACCGACAGCACGTAATACAGGGAAAGTTTCCGGCTTCACACTTTGCCATTGTACGTGTTTATCATAAACACTAGAACAACTGGCCAGTAGCAACACTAACCCACTGAAAGACAATATATTGACAATAATTTTTTTCATAATAAATACCGAAGTTAGCCCTAAATTTTATAACTTTTTAGTTAACAATCTCAATTGAACGTTCATCTTCAGCTAACATAACGCTGTTTCTAATAATAAGTCCGTCTTTTATTCGTACGTTTTCATCTTGATTAATCTGTTCACCGATGACCCAACTTGGAATAAATGATTGCGCTGTAGCAACAACAACCCGTGATTGCATACCAATCATACGAGCATTGATCATCACACCATTTTCTTGTTCCATCATGGTGCCAGTCACCACGTAGTCAATAATTTGGCGTTCAGGCAGTTCTTTCCAATCACGACTAAACACATAATCACCTTTTGCCGTGACACGAATATGCCCAGTAGTTTTAAAATCGATAACAACTAAACCATGACGTTGTAATTCGTGGACAAAGTTTTCTGATATTTGATTACCTAGCCAATTAGTTGACTCAAGATCTTCTAATTCAACAAATGAAGCAACCGCTATAGGTGTTTTGGGATTGACAAAAGAACTACTCTCAAGCATCTGATAAGTCAGCCCTTTAACAACGTCAGCTATTGCATGTCGTGGTAAATTAAAACTATCAATTTCGCCTTTGACTTCTTGTTTTGATTTATAAAAGTTGTCCTCTTCACTCATAAAATTCATTGATGAACAGGACATCAGCGTAGGAATAAATAATGGAATAAGCCACTTTTTCATTGAGCTCCCCTTAATCGCTTTTTAAGCGAGTAGTAAGTCTAGAATTAATATCGGTCATCGACATAAAATTGTATATGGTAGAAATAAAGCACAAATCGCGCCAATGTATATACTCATTACACTATAAAAATAAATGGGCATAGAAACTGCATATTCATAAGCAAATATTAAACCCTTTTTTACTGACGGACTTCATATGCGTTTATTTATATCAGCCCTATTTTTATTTTTTGTGACTCATTCAGCAGTTGCTCAATGGTATGAAGCCCAAGGAAAGTCAGTAATAATGCAAGGAAACAGTGAACGGGCAAAAACGTTAGCGATGGAGAATGCATTGAAAAAAGCACTCTTAGTGGCTGGCGCTTCGGTTTCCAGTGTTCAAAAAACAGTGAACGGTTTATTGACACAAAATGAAATAAATATCCGCGCGAGCGGCACCGTCAATTCTTTTGAGTTGGTGGATGAAACATATGAAGGGAATTTAGTAACCGTTACTATTCGTGCTGATATTTTTCCTCAGAATAAACAGTGCTTTTCTTCTGACTACCGTAAGTCATTATTGATTACTCGAAGTAATTTAATGCATAGAGAACAAGCGAATATTGGTAATATTTACCCGCTTGATAGTAAGCTAATGGAGAGGCTTGCTTATAAGATTAACAATGAAGGTATTTATCTTGATACAAAATTATTATTACGAGAGAAAGCTCAGTTTTCTCGTTTAAACAACAGTCTGCAAGTCGAAGCAATTAAGAGCTTAACCATGTCGTTATCGAATATCAGTGATACCCAATATGTAATGTATTCTGAAATTAATGATGTAAGCTTTGATCAAGCGACCACTAACGGATGGCAATTTTGGCAAGAAGATGTTTTTAACCGACAGTTTAGCGTTAGTTTATACATATACAACGGCAGTAACGGTGAATCAGTATTCAGTAAAAAATACCGTAGTTCTGCCCCTTGGGAATTTGGAAAGCGTCAAAACGTTGATGTTCATAGCCAAGTGTTTTGGCAAAGCCAATACGGAATGAACATAGAAAAAGTGTTAGGCGATATGATCATTGATATAGACGAAAATATGATGTGCCAACCAACCAGAGGAAAAATAGTACAAGTTGCGGGTAATTCATTAACGATTAATTTAGGTAAACGACATGGCGTAAAAGTTGGCGATGAGTTTTCTTTATTGCATTTAGGCAATATAATTACCGACGCGGGAAAAACCTATGCTGGTTTTAATGTCAGTCCATACAAGGTGAAAGTGACGCAAGTCTCTCAACAAAGTGCACAAGCCATTACAACAGATGGACAGCTACTCGGAAATATTCAATTGAATGACCTCGCGGTACGTTATTAGATTTTGGGCGGTGCTATTGAAATTCTTTTGATAAGAAATGCTGAAAGTACCGCAAATATTGCAGAAATAATTAAACAAGTTATTAGGTTAGTCAATTGATAGATAACACCTGACATTACTGTACCTAATAACCGCCCTAAGGCATTAGCCATATAATAAAATCCGACATCCATAGAAACGCCATCTTCTTTAGCCATGGCGACAATAACGTAACTATGTAACGCTGAATTAACAGCAAATACACCACCAAAAATAAATAAGCCAACGATGATAATCGACTCAGCGCTAAAGTTTAATTTAGTGGCATAAAACAGCAGCAATGCGAACAATAAGGTGACACTTGATAAAATAACACCCCATATAAAAAGCAAATATCCGTTAATATTATGTTGGTTATTTTTAACAAAGAACTTAGGCGTTAAGCCTTGAACAATACCGTATACGATAATCCATAGCGCCATAAACAGGCCTACACTTGTGTGTTGCCACCCCAAACTATTTACCAAATATATTGGCAGAGCTACAACAAACCAAATATCTCGGGCTGCAAATAAAAATAAGCGTGCGCCTGCCAAATAATTCAACGATGCATGATTAGAGAATATTTGCGTAAACTTAACTTTTTGTTTTGCTTTACCTAAATCACCTTGCAAAAAAAGTAGACTGATCAATAAAATAATGGCTAAAACACTCGCCATTATCTGCATAGCGACTGAAAACCCAACCGCATTAAGTAAAAAGGCACCGAGAAAAAAACCTAAACCTTTTAACGCATTTTTTGAACCAGTGAGATAGGCAACCCATCTAAAAAGACCCGTTTGATATTGAGTATTATCACCTGAAGGAAGCAGTGTCTTAATGCTGCTTTTAGCACTCATTTTATTAAGATCTTTTGCGATCCCAGATAATGCTTGTGCTAGCATCACCCAGACCACGGATAAATACTGCTCAGGGACAGTAAGCATTAGCAACGCAATCACTTGTGTAAATAAACCCATGTTCATGGTTTTATTCAAACCGATACGCGCACCTAACCACCCTCCTACTAAATTAGTAATAACACCAAAAATTTCATAAAACAAAAACAACACTGCAATAGCAAGTGGGCCGTAACCTAAATGGTGAAAGTGCAATAACACCAACATGCGAAGTGCACCATCGGTTAAGGTGAAAAACCAATAGTTTGACGTAATTAATAAATATTGTTTTACCGCACTAGGCAGTGCGGTTATTTTTTTTAGCATAAAGGTTTCGATAATGGCATTTTTCGATGGGTATTAGTGCTTTCTGATTAATCATCCAGAATTTTCAATCATAAACAAAGTTCAGCTATATTATTTTTTAAATAATGAAGCCTCTCCGTGAATATTTATTGAAGCTCGTTGTTAAGATCAGAAAGGCCAATTAAGCGCATTAACTCAGCAGCTCGGTTGGCATAGCCCCATTCATTGTCATACCACAAATACATCTTCAATTGTGTATCATTAACCACCATGGTTGATAATGCATCGACAATACATGAACGTGGATCCGTTTTGTAATCAACAGAAACCAGAGGCCGCTCTTCAAAGCCGAGAATATCTTTTAACTCACCAAGCGCTGCAGATGCCATTAATTTATTAATTTCTTCAACGGTTACTGTTCGGTTAAGTTCAAAGACACAATCAGTAATAGAAGCATTTGCTAATGGTACGCGCACGGCATGACCATTTAATTTACCTTTTAATTCAGGAAATATATGGGTAATTGCCGTAGCTGATCCCGTAGTGGTTGGAATTAAGCTTTGACCACATGCCCTCGCTCTTCGTAAATCCTTATGAGGCGCATCAAGGATAGTTTGCGTATTAGTGATATCGTGTATAGTCGTCATGCTGCCGTGCTTTATTCCAACACTGTCTTGCAGTACTTTCACCACTGGCGCAAGACAATTTGTAGTACAAGAAGCAGCCGTGACAATTTTATGCTGTTCTCTGTTATAAAGGTGATGATTAACGCCCATCACTACATTTAAAATACCGTCTTCTTTCACGGGCGCTGTAACCATTACCCGCTTAACACCTTGTTCTAAGTATGCTGATAATAGTTCGGTAGTTTTCATCACCCCAGAAGCTTCAACCACAACATCACATTGTGACCAATCCGTTTCACTGATAGTTGAATTCTGGCTCATGTTGATTCTGTGTTCACCAGCGTCATCATTTACAATAATTTGATTATTATGAGCTTGCGCTTCAAATGGCCAACGACCATGAACTGAGTCAAAATTCAAGAGATGCGCGAGTGTTTTAGCATCGCCAGCAGGGTCATTAATTTGAATAAAGTCTATTTCTGGCCACTGCCATGCCGCACGTAATACTAAACGCCCCATACGGCCAAAGCCGTTAATACCTACTTTGATTGTCATTATTTTTCCTAAGAATTAAAACTATTTTTAATTAGAGAAGTATGGCTTAAACGATACTTTTAAAATGTTAACTTTTGATGAATAAATCGTTCAGTTGAAAAATATAGTGATAGTCCTTAAACTTTAATCTGAAAAGTAAGCCCTTCCAGAATTGATTTTATTAGCTTTTTATTTTAGCAAACTTCATAAGTAAAGTCATAGCTTGCCCGCATCATTATGAGTCCCCAAAGACCGGTTAATTAATCCCTTGGTAAAATGCTTCTCGTTCAAATAAATTTTATTGCGATTAAGGTAAGTACGTAGAGTAAGATCTGGTATTTCAATAACGTTGCCACCTAAATGAGTTGCCATAAAAGATTGTAATAAATACAGCATGGCCTTTTTTTGCACATAGGTTTTCGGCGAGTGGCCCATTTTTTTATCGACAAAATAACTAATGGATTTATTATCTGCTTTTAGAGCAGCTGCAAACTGATTAATTCGGCTGATCCCTACCTTTTTATCAAGTCCTCCTGCTAGTATGAACAAAGGATCGATAATATGCTTGTAGTGCTTTTGTGGCGAATTATCTTTTAATGTAGCAAGTTGAGTTGAGTCATTTTCATCTGCCAGCAAAATATTAAACTCATTCGCTCTGTCGATACCGAACCGAGGTTTATTTCGACTAAATACTTCCGTAACTTCGCTACTCAGTTCTACCGCAGGTGCATTAGCGAATCCAGCCTTAAAATAACCAGGTTCAAATGCCAAAGCGCTTAACGTAGTGAAGCCCCCAAAAGAATGCCCAGAAATGGCAAGTTTGTCACGATGACCAATACCATTTTTTAACAAATATTCAATTCCATCTATGGTATCTTGAAGCACCCTACCCCTGCCGAAATCTTGCTTAGCAGCTAAAACATAATCGATACCAAACCCCCGTGAACCACGAAAATTCGGTTGAAATACCGCATAGCCCTGATTTACTAATAACTGACACGGAGAACAAAATAAACCAAAATCTCTGGTCCAAGGTCCTCCATGAACAAAAGTTACTAAAGGAGCATTTGATAAGGTCACATGTGTTGGCGTCCATAAGTAGCCATGAACTAACATTCCGTCACTTGCTTTAAAATGAATAGCAGTTGATTTCGCTAGTTCGTTTGACTTCAATGGCGATTTTGAATAATGAACAAATTGATCGAATGGCGTCAGTACTTCACTGATAAAGTCATAAGAAAAGTGCAAAGGATGATGAGTATTTGCACTGAACATACTCACGAAAGCGCGACGTTCGTTATCGCTGATTTGGAGCTTAAAAAGAGAATCGCCTAGGCGCTTATTTAACTTAGCGAGTAATAACTGCATAGGTTTATAGTTAGAAATATATTTCGGCTTATCAAAAATGTAACTCGCCGTTATTGAATCATCAGGATGGATCCACTGCCGAAAAATATCGACTCGATTTTCTGCGTCTGTTGCTACGACCCTTTTAACTTTTGTTTCAATGTTAATCGCCAGAAGACTGCGTTTATCACTATTAAAGTGTCCCCGGTAAAATACTTCTCCCTTTGATTTTGCATAATGAATCAACGAGCACATTTCCAGATACCTACATTCAAGTAAAGGTGTTTTTTTATCATTTATGGCAAGTGAAATAACTCGTTTATCTGAAAAGTCGACTTGTTCTATATAATGTTGAGGTCCATCAATAAATATTAACCGAGATACTTTTTCTGGTGAGGAATAAAGCCTTTTTTTCGATCCTTCTTGATCAAGAGTTAAGACATTATACGATTGACTTTCGCTACCAATAATAAAACGTTCTAGTTCACGTGAATAAGCGATGATTACTTCTTTATTTGCTTTAGAAAACTGATGAATACGTTTAAATGATACAGGTGTACCTGTTAAATTCACGTAAATGATACTGCTGCTGTCAATAACAAATAGCGCATTATCTTGATTGTTCCATACTAGATTGATGATTTCTTTAAAGCTACCCACATAGGTCTCAGCTTTCTTTTCATAATCATAAATATACAGTTTATCAAGGAGCGTTTGTCTAGGGTCCTTTCTCAGGTAAGCGATTTTACTACCTGTGTAAGATAACGTTATTTGACTAAGCTCTGTTTTTTTAAGTAGTTCATCAATTAATAACTGAGTTGGAGACGTAGCGTTTATTGGAGAGCTCACCAAATCCTGTAATTGAGTGTTCGATTCTAGTACTAGTTTTTTATCTCGATTATTCAAATCGTCAACGACTGAGTAAGCAAGTACCACTGTGGTATTAGTTATCATAAAGATAGAAATCAAGATTGCGCTGATCCCTACCTTGAATTTTGTCAAAGTATTAAACATGTTAAACCCTATCGGTGTTTTGCGAATATTAGCTAACTAAATAACGTCATTGTGAATGGAGTATTTATTTTTAATTAGCGCTAACTCTCGGTTTTACTTTAGATTTCCGCTGGGTGAGTAGCCAACAACTTATTAGACCTGGTATCCCACCTATGCCAGAAAGAACAGTCCACATAAGTTTTTCTCTGATAGAAAGCTGAGTATTACGTAACATGACTGCGGCGAAGCTCATAATTAACAAGGTAAAAACATAGCTAAAGAGCAACACTTTATTTGGCACATATTGATTCAAGGATTTCATGCCAGGCTTCGTTTTCAGTTCATATTCTAAATAGGCATAAAGCGGTGATACTAAATAATTCGACCACAAATTCCACATTGATGAACGGTTAGGAATGTCATATCGGTTAAGTAATTGGCTGCTTCCATCAAATTTAGCATGTATTAAATAGGCACTGCCCGCGACAGCCTCGGCCCGTTGCATCATACCAATATCAATTGAGTTATCAGCATATACGAATAAATACAGATAACCGTCGGACACTTCTGCAATATGCATAGTGTGAGCGTTAACGTGATCTTGAGGCAACTTGGTGGTTATTAAAGGCGACAACTTCTCACTGTTATAATTAATACCAGCTTGTAAAAACATATGAATATTATCAGTTGTTAACAACCATAAATAAGACGATGTTTGCTTGAAAGGAGGCACAATGAACTCATTATTTTCTAGAGTGAACTTGTTATACAAATTAAGTTCTTTCGAGTCAAATAACCAAACAGAGGCTTTATCATAAACAAATTTCCCTCTAACTATTGGCACAAAGCCTAACGTTGAATTTTGGCTGCCTTGCTCAATCATAACGATTTTTTTATCCTGAGAATGGCTCAATTGTTCAAACTGTTGAGTACCGTGATTAAAAGTCCATTCTTGTTTGCTCTCAGAACTATATAAGCCACCACTTAAATCATAATAATGCGGCTGACCAAAAGTTTGATTATTTATCGCCTTGTTAAATCTCAAGCTGAATCTTGTTATATTTGCTAGCTCAATTTCACTTGATAAATAGTTTGTTTCATTTTTGGGTAGTTGTTTTAACATCACTTGAAACAGTTCTTTCGATTCACTGTGATAAAAATTAGGTTCGCTTTCTGTGTGACGGTTATTAGTCATAAGGAAAATAGACGTTATGAGAAAGAATACAATACTTAACGAAACATAAAGCCCTGTCTGTAGGCTTAAACCAAAGACAACCGAATTTCTTTTACTCATTGATGTTGATTGAATATCAGGCTTAATTACCGCTCTGTACAATATCAGCAACAATACGAAAAGCGGTACATGGGTAAAGAATGCAATATCAGAATAAAGGTCTAATGAATACCAGATAACCGGAATGAATAACAAACTTAAGGCTGCTTTGTTCGGGTACAGTGACGCAATAAACCCCATAAGATAAAAATTAATAATAAAACCCCAGATATGTAGCAGCCAAAAATAATGACGAGCTTCAAAAACTTGCAATTGCCATAAATCAATACAGGCATATAAAATAGCAACAGGTAAAATAAATATAGCACTGAGTAAACAAAATCCTGTAAACCACAAACTTGCCATAACTTGAGTTAAGCTCAGAGGTCGATGAATAAGATAAGTCCATCTACTGATATTTTTATATGTCGCCATTTGCACAATCGCAAAAACAAATGCACACCCACTTGGCAAATACAACATTATGCTTTTCTGCATTCCTCCAAGCTGTACTACGCCTTGGTTACTGTTTATCATCAATAATAACAACGCATAAACAATAAAACTGATCATTGCCGACGTTCTAAAGCGATAAAGTTCGCTGAGAAAAAGAGCCTTCATTATTTGTATTCCTATCTACTAATTTCGTCATTCGATTAAGCAAAATAACTTGTTCGTTAAACGGAGGTATTAACGTCTATAAGCTTGGTTCCTGCATGATTCTTTCCAAGAAAGGCACTTATTGCCAAATCAAGATTTACAGGCATGCTGATTACAGACGATGCCCCTAATGAGTAAAGTGTTTCATTTACGTCAATGTTTTGGTCAAGTAATACAATTTGATGCATACCTTCTACATTTTTTACTTTCATCAATCCGGGAATACGCTCTACGGGCAGAGCTGAACTTCCAAAGTCCACAATCCAACAGGTCAATCTAGCGAGTAGCTGTTCTGGCGTTGATGTGCATTGCAACTTGCCGCGTTCAATAATAATCACATTTTCAGCCACTCTTTCAATTTCGTCCATCGCATGAGAACAATAGACAATCGTATTGTTGGTCATTTGCTGAATC
>Ga0209396_1000877_pt1 | contig 34658 bp, 30 predicted proteins | sample GOMGulsemesocosm_6_FD_184638 | JGI IMG/M metagenome (GOLD analysis project Ga0209396, IMG submission 184638) | Methane-oxidizing microbial communities from mesocosms in the Gulf of Mexico - GOM8C Gulf of Mexico (SPAdes) (version 2) | ecosystem: Environmental > Aquatic > Marine > Cold seeps...
TAGAAAATATCAGTAAACACTTTCCTGGTGTGATTGCGCTACAAGAAATGCAGCTAACAATCATGCCTGGTGAGGTACATATTTTATTTGGTGAAAATGGCGCAGGAAAATCCACCCTAATTTCGACTATAGCCGGGGTACATCAAGCGACATCAGGTCATATTTATTTTGAAGGAAAGAAAATACGCTTGAATTCGGTTCAAGAAGCAAGGGAACTGGGTATCAGCGCAGTGTTTCAAGAGTTTTCATTGGTTCCCCAACTGTCGATTGCCCAAAACCTTTTTCTTGGGGCTGAACCCCTTAAAAATGGCTTATTAGATCGAAATGAAAATATTAAAGCCGCTAAAGCGCTATTAGCCCGTTTAGGGTTTGAGTTGGAGGCAAACCGCAAAGTCGCTTATTTAAGCCGTGCCGAACAGCAAATGGTTGAAATAGCCAAAGCCTTTCGAACCGAACCTAAAGTCTTAATACTGGATGAACCCACAGCATCACTAACTGAGAAAGAAAGTGACCGTTTATTTGAGTTAATCAGCCAGTTAAAAGCAAAAGGCGTTGGCATCATTTATATCACTCACAGAATGAGTGAGATTCGCCGTATCGGTGATCGCATCACGATCTTACGTGATGGTAAATTCATTTCGACAGTGAATGCCTGTGATACCACAGAAGATGCACTTTTAACTCTGATGACAGGTCGAGTCATAGATAATGTCTTTCCCAAAATCAATTTCAGCCCTAGCCAAACCACATTATCGATTAACAACCTAAGTACCCTAGATGGCAGCTTAAAGGATGTCTCTATTGAGGTTAAAAAAGGTGAAATTGTTGGCCTTGCAGGTTTAATCGGCTCGGGCAAGTCAGAGTTATTAAGAGCGTGCTTTGGGCTTGAACCTATTGCATCTGGCAGTGTGTACTTTAATTCAGAGGAGGTCACAGGTTATACCCCTAAACAAATGTTAGAGCGTGGTTTTTTCTACAATAGCGCAGACCGTAAAAACGAAGGTTTGGCAATGAACCGTAGCTGTCGTGAAAATATGACACTGGCTTCGCTTAATACTCAAACCTTTTCATTAGGACCCTTCCTTAAACGCGTCAAAGAACTCTCGACATGCCAGGACCTTGCCGCCCGATTACAGTTACATCCGTTAAATATCGAGCGTGATGTTGAGTGCTTTTCAGGAGGCAATCAACAAAAGGTGCTGCTGGCGAAATGCCTCACCCGTGATATCGAATTTTATGTATTTGATGAGCCAACAGTGGGGGTTGATGTCGGCACCCGAACCGAAATTTACCAACTGATCGCAAATTTATGTGAATCAGGGGCGGCGGTTGTCCTTATTTCCTCGGATTTACCTGAAATTATTCACTTAAGCCACCGAGCTTATGTCATGTATCGGGGCGAACTCAAAGCCGAATTAACAGGTACAGATATCAGTGAGCAAAATCTTCTCAATCACTTTTTTGAAAGGGAGTGCACCCTATGAGCACATTAATTGAAACCCAAACCACACAAAACAAACGTCAATCACTTACCTTCTATGCCAAATACCTGTTTGTCAGATTAGGTGTTCTACCCTTCTTGTTATTGGCCGCCATTATTATTTTCAGCCTGTTATCTGAGAACTTTCTCTCAGGTCGAAATATCATGAATGTCTTTCGCCAATCCAGCTACCTCATGCTGATTGCCATGGGCCAGATGTTTGCATTATTAACCGGCGGTTTCGATTTGTCTGTTGGCACAATAGTGGCAATCACCTCGGTTATTTCTGCCATTGTCATGTCGACGCTCTTTAGCTTTTATCCTGATGCTATTTGGTTATCTATAAGCCTAGGGGCATTAGCAGGACTATTAGCAGGTGGCAGCATTGGTTTGATTAATGGTATAGGCGTCGCCATTTTCAAAGTGAACCCTTTTATGATGACCTTAGGTATGTCTTCAATTGGTTTCGGTGCAGCCTTGTATCTAACCGGTGGATCACCTGTTTATGGCATGCCTATGACCTTTTCTGACACATTTGGTTTTGGCCAACTATTAGGTATTCCGGCTCCTATTTGGATTTGTTTTATTTGTTTTATCGCACTTGCCATTCTCGTTAATTGGACTCGATCAGGTCGCTACTTTTATGCGGTTGGCGGCAATCTCAAAGCGGCCCAACTCTCCGGTATACATACCCAAAAAATGCTTATGTTGGCTTATATGATTAGCGGACTGGTCGCTGCGGTTTGCGGCATTCTTTTAACCGCTAGATTGGATACAGGGGAAGCCAATATTGGAGCCAGTTTACCGCTTGAGTCTATTGCAGCCTGCGTCATTGCCGGAGTCAGTCTAAGAGGAGGAGTGGGTCGTATTGGTAATGTGGTATTAGGTGCTCTCTTTATTGGCCTTATCACCAATGGCATGAATCTCGCCAGAATTGAATCCTATCTACAAACAGTCGTGATCGGCTCGTTACTTATTTTTGCCGTTATCGCTGATCAGTTACGCCTCAAACTTATGGCCAGTTTACAAGACTAGCCCTTGCATTAAATACGGAGAATTTATGTCTATTCAAATTAATATTAACTGCGACATGGGTGAGAGCTTTGGTCTTTACAAGTTTGGCGCTGATGAGCAAATCATGCCTTACATAAGTGAAGCCAATGTCGCCTGTGGTTTTCACGGCTCAGATCCAAACCACATGCAGGCAACAATCAACCTAGCCAAGCTTCATAATGTGAAAGTAGGTGCTCACTTTTCTTTACCAGACTTACAAGGCTTTGGCCGTCGTGAAATGAAGATAGATAGGGCAGAAATGCGCAATCTCATCATTTACCAAATAGGAGCGCTCAAGGGTTTTTTGGATGCCGCAGGTTTGCCTTTAAACCATTTAAAACCCCATGGAGCCCTGTATGGCATGGCAGCTAAGTTCGAAGACACAGCTCATGCTATTGCGGATGCGGCCAATATTTTTGCTGTGCCGGTATTTGGTTTGAGCAATACCTTGCATGAGTCAGTCTTTAAAGAAAGGGGTGTTGAATTCATTCCTGAGTTTTTTGCGGACCTAGACTATGACAATCAAGGCGGCCTTATTATCACCCGCGAACATGCTGCAGTGAGCCCAGAATACGCCGCTGAAAAATGTTATCGCGCTGTGACACAAGGTCTTGTTAGAAGCCTTGATGGTAATGATGTCAGTGTCTGTGCCAAAACCATTTGTATTCACTCAGATACCCCCAATGCTTTGGCAATCGCAGCCGCGGTAAAAGCCAAACTGGCACCTTTAATGACACTACCCGCTGCTTAAAATAGAGGAGATATAGAATGAAAAAAGTACTTATTGCAAACCGTGGGGAAATAGCCTGTCGCGTCATAAAAAGTTGTCGCAAGTTAGGCATTAAAACCGTTGCTGTCTATTCCACTGCCGATGAAAATGCCTTGCATGTTGAGATGGCAGATGAAGCCTTTCACATAGGTCCAGCAAAAGCCGCAGACAGTTATTTACAAGCCGATAAGATATTAGAAGTTTGCCTCTTAGCTCGAGTGGATGCCGTACACCCAGGCTACGGCTTTTTATCCGAAAATACGGATTTTGCTAAGTTACTGCAGGATAACGGCATTATTTGGATTGGACCCGATGCCCAATCAATATTGGATATGGGTGATAAAGAGAGGGCTCGCAGTTTAGCTATCTATGCAGGGGTGAATGTTTTACCCGGTAGCCAGCGTTTCACCCTTGATGACCATCATGGGCTAACTGATGCGGCCAAATTAGTGGGTTATCCGTTACTCGTCAAAGCCTCGGCAGGTGGCGGCGGAATAGGCATGCGTCTGGTTGAATCAGAAGAGGCTTTAAACCAAACCGTTGAGTCCACCCAACAAATGGCACAACGCACCTTTGGAGACGGTACGATTTTCATGGAGCGATATGTTGCCAAAGCTCGTCATATCGAAATTCAAGTATTTGGGTTTGGTGAAGGTCGTGCCATTCACCTCTATGAAAGAGAGTGCTCAATCCAAAGGCGCTTCCAAAAAATCATTGAAGAAGCACCGGCACCGGGTATTCCTCAATCCATTAAGGATGATATGGCCGCCGCTGCCGTGCGCCTCACTCAGCAACAAAACTACCTTGGCGCGGGCACAATAGAATTTATTTTGGATGCTGACAGCTTTGAATTTTTCTTCTTAGAGATGAATACACGCATTCAAGTTGAGCACCCTGTAACCGAAATGACAACCAATACAGACCTTGTATCCATGCAAATACAATTGGCTTTTGGTGAAGATTTATCCCATATCACTCAAGCCAGCATTACTCAGCAAGGTCATGCTATTGAAGCCAGAATATACGCCGAAGATCCTGCTCGAATGTTTTTACCTTGTCCTGGGGTTATCAGCCATTTCCATATTGATACCCAAAACCAAGACGTACGATTAGATACGGGTATCCGCAGTGGTGACAAGGTTACCGCCTATTATGACCCTATGATAGCCAAGCTTATTTGTTTTGGCGCCGAACGAAAGTCAGCCATAGAAACCCTACATTCAAGCCTTCAAGAATGCAGTCTTGTTGGTATCAAAAATAACATCGAATTTCTCATTAATACCCTTAATCATACGGAATTTATGGCAGGTAAGCCCTTTACTGGCTTTATTGATACATATAAAAGCGATTTGATTTAACCCATTGAGGTGATAAACATGATTTATCCAGAACCAAAATTCTTGCCCGGTGGTGATAGATACATTCTCATTGAGTTTGGCAATGAAATGAATCTAGAACTTAATTTTATGGGCCAAGGTTTAGCCGCCGCCATTAGAAAACAAAATATTCAGGGCATTATCGAAAGTGCCCCCTGCTTTGCTTCCACCTTAATTCATTATGACCCTGATGTTATCGGTTTTGATGATGCGGTTACCGAATTGGCGAGACTGATTCAGGATCTAGGACCAAGTGAAGATCTCGAGCTTGATAGCCGTATTTTTTACTTCCCTACTGTTTATCTTGATCCTTGGAGCAATGAATGTGTTGAGGATTATATTGAGAAGATAAACCCAGAGAAGCAAAAAGACCCTGAATTAGTCGCCGAGCTTAATGGCTTAGAATGCCCTGAACATTTTGCTCGAGTTCATGCCGCGACTGAATATTGGGTTGCCTCTCTAGGCTTTTGGCCCGGCCTGCCATTCATGATGCCACTTGATCCAAGGTGCGCCATGACAGCACCTAAATATAATCCGCCTAGGACTTGGACACCAAAAGGTACCGTGGGCATGGGAGGAGGTTCAACGGCGATTTATCCCGACCATTTACCTGGCGGTTATCAAATATTTGGACGTATACCTGTGCCGATCTGGGACACCCAAAAACGCTTCCCTCAATTCGAAGACAGCATCTGTCTTTTCAGACCCGGTGACAGGGTTAAGTTTATCCCTTGTACGATCGAAGAGTTTGAACACATAGAACGCCAGGTCAAAGACGGCACTTATATTTATAACGTGGTTGAGTATCAAAAATTCTCTGTGAAAAATTACAAAGAGTGGACCAACTCCATTGATAAAAATGTCAGATTTTAGGAGCTAATCATGATTGAAGTTATTAAAAAAGGCTTAGAAAGCTCAATTCAAGACTACCCAGGACGTTTAGGTTTCTGTGATCAAGGTTTCCCTTGCTCAGGCCCGATGGATAATTGGTCGTTCCGCCTTGCTAACCTATTAGTCGGTAATCTGGTGACTGATGCGGGATTAGAGTGTCAGTACCTTGGCCCAACCCTAACCTTTCATTATGACACTGTTATCGCCATCACTGGCGCTGATATGCAGGCGAAACTAGATGGTGAACCCATTCCTATGTGGTGCAATATCCCCATAGTAAAGGGCCAAACCCTCAGCTTAAATTTTGCCAAAGGCGTCGGTGCTAGAACCTATCTTGCCATAGCGGGTGGTTTTGCCACTGAACCTTGGCTTGGGTCTCGTTCTACTTTTAATAAAGCCGGAGTGGGGGGTATGGAAGGCCATGCGATTCAAGACAAGCAAATGTTACCTGTGCAGCCACCAAGCGCAGAACATATTAGCTTAGGCCAGACAAAACGCAGTGTTAAACGAGACGCTAGACCCAAGTTTTCTAACAACAAAGAGTGGGATATCGAAGTGGTTCGCGGCCCGAATGATGATTGGATTGATGATGCTGGCCATGAACGTTTTTTATCCTCTCGCTGGAAGCTTTCGGCCAAGAGCGACAGAACCGGGTTCCGTTTAGATGGTCCAGACTGGAGCTTTACTGAAAAAGCATTTGATAAAGCGCTTGAACATGGCACTGAGCCTTCCAACATTATTGACCAAGGTTATCCATTAGGAGCCATTAATCTTGCGGGTCAAACCCCTATTATATTAATGAATGATGGCCCGAGTATGGGAGGCTTCATTAACCCTTATACCGTTCCTACCGTGGGTTTTTGGAAGTTAGGCCAAGCCAAGCCTGGGGATATCCTGCACTTTAAACAAGTCAGTGTGCAACAAGCCCAAGCATTAAGAAAAAACATCAATGCACTTTGTACTGAGAGCAGCATTCTTTAGGAGAATAAATTATGAGTGAACAAATTGAATTACAAACGTCTGGCAACATGTGGAAAGTCCTAGTCAAGGTCGGTGATACGGTTAGCCAAGGCCAAGACCTATTTATTATGGAAGTAATGAAGATGGAAGTCCCCCATCAAGCAGGCATCAATGGCACAGTGGTGCAAGTCAATGTTAAAGAAGGAGAAGAGGGCTTAGATGCGGGCATGATTGCCATGGTAATTCAGTAGCTTTTTCTAATATTTATAGTGACTTATATCTGTGATAGCACGGATATAAGCCCAAACTAAAAGGTTTAATATGTGTATCAAATACAATGAGTTTTTCAGCCGTAATAAAACATGGGCAGAGCAAGTCAGCAGCGCTAACCCTGATTTTTTCAAGCAATTATCGAAGCACCATGAACCTGATTATCTTTGGTTAGGTTGCTCTGATAGCCGAGTCCCTGTGAATGAGATGCTAGGTATCTTACCCGGGGAAATTTTTGTTCATAGGAACATAGCGAATCAAGCGATTGAAACCGATCTGAGTTTTCGAGCCGTCTTAGAGTACGCGATTAAGCAATTGAATATAAAACACATTCTTGTTGTCGGTCATTATGCTTGTGGCGGTGTGACTGCGGCCCTCAATGGAAACAGAAATGGTATTGTCGATTTTTGGGTACAGGATATTTTTAAGTTAGTTTCAAACAAGCAAAGTGGGCTTCAAGAGAAGATGAGTGAAAAAGAGTGGCACGATTATATCTGTGAGCAAAATGTCATTCAGCAGGTCAATAACATCAATCAGATTCCTCTCGTTAGGGAGGCGAAAGAAAAATCAGGTCTCAGCGTCGCTGGCTGGATTTATAATATTAGAAACGGTCGATTATTCGATATCACGCCAAATTGAGCGTAAGACAAGATTTCGTATTTCTATTATTAACCGCATGGCTTGATGAATACAGCCCTTAAATTAAGAGACACCTCAACTCGATTTAAGGCCAGAAGTGTATTTCATACGGCAGAAATCAATGAATAATCTAGCTTCACGTGAAACACTTTTACTCTTTAACCAAATCAAGCCTGTATCCATTGTGGGAATGTCTTCAATAACCGGTCTAACCTCAATTCGATCCCCTTCCAGAGACCAAGGACGGTAGACCATATCCGACAAAATGGTAACACCCGCCCCAATGGCCACCATGTTTCTGACGGCCTCCACGGATTCAGTACGAAAGATAATATCGGGTTTCAATTTAAAGTCATTCCAATAACTGCTTGTGGTTTTTTCAGCTTCATCAATCAACAACTGGATATAACTCTCGTTGGCAATATCTTTTAGTGAAACAGACTCTTGCTGAATAAGAGGGTGGCTAGCAGATAACCAAAGGTGCCTTTGAGACTTTAGCAGGGTGACATTTTCAAAGGGGCCCGTTTCTTTGATATTGGAGGTAAGCACTATGCCGATATCAATTTGCTCTCTTTCAACCTTTCTTTCAATAACCACGCGGCTGTGTTCATGAAACTCAACATTAATATTTGGATAAGCACGACGAAAGGCTTCAAAAATATTAGAAAGAAAATAACCAGAGACAGTCACAGACGAAGCAATCACTAAGCTCCCCTCTGTTTCTGGTGAGTCTTGTCGAAAGTTATTTTTTGCCTCAGCAACGGCAGACAGGATTTTCTGAGCCGATTGCAAAAATCGATAACCCTCACAGGTTAAGCGCACCCCTGATTTATTTCTTTCGATTAAATCAGCGCCTAATATATGTTCTAGTTCTTTGATGGCTTCAGTAATGGAGGAGGGTGATATATTGACACTTGCTGCAGCATCCGCCAGCTTGTTCGTTTCAGAAACAGCAACAAAATACCTTAATTGGCGCAGGGTAAAAGACATAATTATTTTTCTATTTAAGTGATGCCCTAATTATATCTTAAATACTCTTAGAAACTGGTTATTAAATAGGCTTTTTCTCTCTATCAAGTGCTATCTCAGGTAAGCTACCGCCTCTTCATATCTTTCAGTTTCACCCGTGGCCTGAACCAAGATAGACGCACCATGTAAACTGGCTAACATCTGATTAGCCTTTTGTTTTGCTAGGCTTTCATTTGTGGCTTCTTCTAATAAGTAAACTTGTTCAATCCATTGCAATTTAATCAGATAAAATGCCGCAAGCTCTTGTTTTACTTCATCAGGTAACTGCTGAACATCCGTGGTTAACATGGTACATAAACTCATGTTTTGATTGTCTACTATCTTGTTTTTAAAGCCATCGATAAATCCATTTATCAGCTGTTTAGGCGTCGCTTCAATTTCTTCTAATTGTGGAAGCTCATTGGCGAAGCTTTCTTTATAGCGGCGCATAACACTCACAGCTAGATCCCCTTTGGTCGGAAAGTGATAGTGAACACTCGCACTCTTAATACCAATTTGAGCAGCAAGTTCACGAAAGCTAAACGCGCTATAACCCCCTTGAATAATTGCCTTTTCAGCTAGGTCCATTATCTGCGTTTTAGTGTCTTTCTTTTGACTCTTGTTCATAAGCGTCTATTACTCATTTAGGCTTTATTATTCTATCTATCTACTGATAGGTATTTTATTGACTATCGAAGAGGTTACAAGTTATATTTCACCTATCTACTGATAGATAAACAAGTCAGTTACCTTTTAGTTTAATTTTTAACGGTGGTGCTATGGCAGATTTCAACCCTGATTTTACCTATGATTTATTGGTTCTAGGTGGCGGGCCTGGTGGTTACAATGCCGCATTTAGGGCGGCTGATTTAGGCCTTAAAGTCGTACTTGTTGAAAAGTACGCAGAACTCGGCGGTGTTTGCTTGAACGTAGGTTGCATTCCCTCCAAAGCACTTTTACATGTGGCAGGTCAAATTAGAACAAACCAAGAGCCCACTCAATCTGGGGTCGAGTTTGGTGAGATTAAGGTCAACCTTGATAAGGTAAGGCAGTTCAAAACCAATACGGTTGCTGGCTTCACTTCTAATCTCGCAGCCATGGCCAAACAAAGGCAGGTTGCGGTATTGCAAGGTGAGGGACAGTTAACCAGTGCCGAAAGCTTAACTGTGATTAACTCACAGGGCAGGTTAGAGGTGTCTTTTAACAATGCCATTCTGGCAACAGGCTCAAGCAATATTCGTTTACCCTTTATACCGTATGAGGATAAACGCATTTTAAATTCTACCTCTGCTCTTGAACTTGAAAATATCCCAGAACGCTTACTGGTTCTCGGTGGCGGTATTATCGGTATGGAGATGGCCACGGTTTATCAGACTCTGGGGAGCCAGGTGACAGTAGCAGAAATGTCGAATCAAATTATGGCGGGTGCTGATAAAGATTTGGTCCGAGTATTTGAGCAGGCTAATAAAGGCCGTTTTAACATAATGACAAATACCCAGGTGACCAAGATTGAGAGTTTACCAGAGCACTTGTCAGTTGATTACAAGGATGCAAAAGGGGATTCACAGAATCTGTCCTTTGATGCCGTTCTCGTTGCTGTGGGTCGTAGCCCAAATGGCAAAAAAGCAGGTGTAGAAGAGATTGGCGTGCAACTTGATCAAAGAGGTTTTGTACTTATCGACGATCAGTGTCGTACTAACCTGTCTAATATCTTCGCTATTGGTGATTTAACCCATGGCCCAATGTTAGCTCACAAAGCGAGTCATCAGGCTCATATCGCAGCAGAGGTCGTCGCAGGCAAAGCGAGTTACTTCCAAGCTAAGGCGATTCCTGGTATTGCCTATACTTTCCCTGAAGTTGCTTGGGTTGGCATGACGGAACTAGAAGCTAAACAGCAAGCAAAAGAAAATGGCCTCGAATTTAAAGTGGCTAGTTTCCCTTGGAAGGCCAGTGCGAGAGCCATTGCCTCTGAGATAAATCATGGAAAAACAAAACTGATTTATGACACTAATACACAAAAACTTTTGGGCGCAGGGATAGTAGGGGAGCATGCAGGAGAGTTGTTAGGTGAACTTACTTTGGCACTCGAGTACGGTGCTGAGTTAGAAGATATCGCTTTGACTATTCACGCTCATCCTAGCTTACATGAATCTGTTGGATTGGCGGCAGAGTTAGGCGTAGGAAGCATTACCGATTTATTAAATCCAAATGCGGTAAAATTCTCAAAATAGTCTATGGCACTGGTTTTCAATAAAAGTAATTAGTTACTAACTAGTAAAATGGTTAAACGATTACACAAGATCATTTTGTTATTGCGTGTATTCATTAGGATAGAGGGAGTGCCTTGAGCATCGCATTAATCGGCTGACGATTTCGCTTCTATCCTAGCCTTAACATTTAGACCTATAAACCACACACTGAGGCGGCAGGGTTTAGTCGTATATCTGCCTAATGAATGACTATTGTGCAACTCGCGTCTCAGTATTTAATCAAGTTGCTGAGACGCGCTTGTCTCTTTCCAGTCTATCTAGTCTTCTGTCAGTTGCTGTTGTAAATACCAGTTTAAGATAATCGGCATCAGCTCTGAACCCGTGACAAGGAAGTGGCCATTCAACAAAGACTCTCTGGCATTGTATCTAAATGGCTCACCGTTAAAGCTCATCAGAACACCGCCAGCGGCTTCAACGACTGCTTGAGAAGCGGCAGTATCCCATTCACATGTGGGCCCTCTGCGCAGGTGTAAGTCAGCTTCTCCTTCTGCGATACGACAGGCTTTAATCGAGCTGCCTTTTGCAATTTCTTCTATGTGCTCATAATTTTCAAACAGAATGTCTTTTAACGAATCAGGAAGATTAGGACCATGACTTCGACTCGTCATGGCAATTAACGGGGATTTAGGGACTCTTACTTCTAATATCTGAGTCTCATCTTGAGTCCACTTAACTGCCACTTTTTCCATATCTTGCCAATCACCCGTGACACCAAAATAGCCTTCTTGAGTAACCGGTAAATAAACCATGCCTAAAATGCTTTTATGGTTTTCTACCAAGGCAATGTTAATGCTGAATTCACCATTACGTTTAATAAACTCCTTGGTGCCATCAAGCGGATCCACAACCCATAACATGGGCCATTTTTTACGCTCTTCATAAGGGATGACATTTTCTTCTGATAACACAGGAATATCTGGTGTGAGTTTATTCAGGCCTGCCACAATTATATTATGGGCGGCCATATCAGCAGCGGTTACAGGACTATCATCTGCCTTCTGCTCAATAGCAAAATCAGAGCCTTGATAGATTTCCATAATGGCATCCGCTGCTTCATGTATAATTTCTTGTAACGCTAGATAAAACGGGTGGCAAATTACATCCTGCATAAAGGCCTCAAATATCTTTCACATCAAATGCGTTTTTATTAAAAACAAAGCTTTAATATTACGCTGGGCTTAAATTAGATTATGTGGTCTATTTTAGACATCTGACAGCAAATACGACATTGCTGATATCAACCCTATTAGAGTGAATAACCATTGTATGAGTAAACCAGAAAAACAACCAAAATCACAAGCAGTTAGATTAGATAAATGGCTTTGGGCAGCACGTTTTTATAAAACCCGCTCTATTTGTAAGGATGCGATCGATGGTGGCAAGGTTTCTTACAATGGCAGTAAAGGCAAATCCAGTCGTAATGTCGAAGTTGGAGCCAGCATTACATTACGTCTTGGTTGGGAAGAGAAGACCTTGATCATAATGGCGATTAGCGGGCAAAGACGTGGTGCACCTGAAGCACAATTACTTTACCAAGAAACGCCTGAATCTATTGAAAAGCGAGAACGTCGCGCGCTTGAGCATAAATCGTTAGGGGGGCGCATTATGGCTGACCATAGGCCAAACAAAAAAGAACGTCGAGATATCAAACAACTGAAACATGAAATTTTCGGCGGAGAGTAACTAGATAAAACTAGCAGACCTTATTTTTAGATTTGCTAGTTTCATTTCAAATTATCAACAAGGTTTCTTAAGATTCTAACCTTGTGCTTAAGCGCCTTGCATAACCTGTCATTAATGGCACGAGTAGTTCTTCTAACTCTAACTGCATACATGCTTGCATAATCTCAGTGATATCCAAACTGAGTTCTCCTACTAGTTGATCTAATTCAAATTCATTTTTTTGACTAACATCCGTTAGTTTTTTGTCTATATAATCTAAAACGTCTAGCTCATTTCCGGTTAGTTTTTCTGTATCAAAAGGGTAGGGGATTAGCTTTACTATTTCCTCTGTTTCACGTGAAACACCGACTTGTCTCACGTGATTTTGTACTGGGTACAGATTATTGGCGTTGATAGAAATTCGATCATCACCTGTAGACGCCTTTTGAGCCAGAAGGTTTAAACTCGGAAATTCAGTTAAAATATCATCAACATGCGTAATTAATTTAGCCCCTTGTTTTATCAAATCCAAACAGGCTACTGAGGCTTTATCGCAGATTCTACCAGGGACAGCAAACACCTCTCTGTTATGCTGAAGTGCATAATTGGCACTGATCAAAGAGCCACTCTTAAAACCCGCTTCGACTACTATCACGCCTAAACTTAATCCACTAATAATGCGGTTTCTCGCAGGGAAGAGTCTCGCTTGAACATGTGTCTGTAAAGGGTACTCACTGATAAGACAACCTTGATTATCAATAATGGCATTGAATAAGGGTTTATTAATTTTGGGATAAAGGTTTAATAAACCAGTCCCCATCACAGCAATGGTTCTTCCACTTTTATCTAAAGCACCTTTATGTGCTGCTGTGTCTATACCAATCGCACCACCACTCACTAAGCACATCTTGTATTCTGCTAATTGTTGGGCAAAAGCAAATGCTGTATTGATACCATAAGGTGTGGCTTTTCTCGCACCCACCATAGCAAGTTTCGGTTGATGTAAACTTTCTAGCTGACCGATAACATATAAGAGTAATGGCGCGACGCTAATTTGAGCTAGCTCAGCCGGGTAAGCCGATTCAAATTTTATAATAAGATGATGCAGCGGACTTTCATCTAGCCAAGATAGGGTTAGCATGAGTTTTTTAGATACCTCATGAGAGATAAAACCTCGCCCTAAATACGCCATTGCCTCATTAGCCGTTTCCTTAGGCCACTTTAACTGAGTCAGTAACTCATAACTAATACTCTCCCTAAGAGAGTGAGAGGGTTGAGAGAGGTCTTGTTCAAGGGCTTGTAAATAGATCAACAACCTATCGAGTCTCGCTGGTCCCACTCCCTTAATAAAACTTAAGGTTAACCAATCTTGCTTTGACAATGACAAGCTCTGATCTAGATTTTGACTCTGCTGATTTTCCATTAAGCGCATTCCTTGCAGCTATATATCCTTTAAAAGGTAAAGGTATAATGGTTTTAATGATCACTTTTTATTATATATGAGGAGCAAAGCACTGCTCTATTAATCAACATGCGGTACAATATTGACAATACATTTCAACCTTATTCCGACTTATTTGAAACTATATTTTATGCATTACTAAAATGTAGCAGGAATAGAAAATTAACTTATTTATATACGGTAATTAATAATGGCTGTTCTACCTGTTCTTGAATATCCTGATCCACGTCTACGAACTATAGCCAAGCCAGTGACAGAGTTTAATGATGATCTACAACGCATGATAGATGACATGCTGGAAACCATGTACGATCAAAACGGTTTAGGTTTGGCTTCGACTCAAGTGGATTTTCATCAACGTCTTGTCGTGATGGATTTTTCTGAAGACAAAAGCGACCCTATGGTTTTCATTAACCCACGCTTCGAAGTACTTGATGATAGCCCCAATGAAGAACAAGAAGGCTGCTTATCTGTACCTGGTTTCTACGAACACATTTATCGCGCAGCGCGGGTAAAAGTGATTGCCCTAGATCGCCATGGAAACGAATTTGAAAAAAAGGTAAGTGATCTTCTAGCTGTTTGTGTACAGCATGAAATTGACCACCTTGATGGAAAACTAATGGTCGATTATTTATCACCATTAAAGCGTAACCGCATAAAAACTAAATTAGTTAAAAGCCAAAAGCGTATGCGCGATTAAGCATTATCGTCTTCGACGCTAAGCCATATCCCCCCATTTTTAAATCAGGCTACGGCCTGATTTTTATTGAACGAGCGAAAACATGCCTCTAAATAACACGCCATTAAAGATTGTCTTTGCGGGAACACCTGAGTTTGCAGCAGCAAGTTTAAGTGCATTAATTGATTCTGCCATTGAGCATAACCATGAGGTTGTCGCTGTTTATAGCCAACCAGATCGACCAGCAGGAAGAGGGCAAAAGCTAGTCGCTAGCCCAGTAAAACAATTAGCGTTAGAACATAATATTCCTGTATTCCAACCATTGAACTTTAAATTAGAAAGCGACCAACAAACGCTTGCTGATTTAGACGCCGACATTATGGTTGTTGCAGCATACGGCCTTATCTTGCCTAAAGTGGTATTAGAAATACCTAAACTAGGTTGTATCAATGTCCATGCCTCTCTATTACCAAGATGGCGAGGAGCGGCTCCTATTCATCGAGCCTTGATTGAAGGCGATAAGGAGACCGGCATTACGATAATGCAAATGGATGTGGGATTAGATACAGGAGATATGCTGAGTAAAGTGCATTGCGATATATTAGATCAAGATACATCCGCAGACTTACATGACAGATTAGCACCGCTAGGCGGCTCTCTTCTTATCGAAACCTTAGCCCAGATCAAGCAAGGCACTCATCAGCCAGAAGTACAAGATGATAGCCTAGCGAACTATGCGAGCAAGTTAACCAAACAAGAAGGTTTAATCGACTGGAATATCAATGCCACTGAGTTGGCTAGAAAGATCCGTGGCCTTTCACCTTGGCCAGGAAGCTACCTTGAAACTGAAAAAGGTAATATCAAGATACATAAAGCTAGCTTGCATAGCCAAGAGACGAATGCAGCGGCTCCTGGTACCGTAATTGAAATCAACAAAAATGAAGTTATCGTTGCGGCTCTTGAAGGCACAATCGCACTTCATAATGTTCAATTCCCTGGTGGCAAAAAGCTCGATATAAGGGACGCTCTTAACGGTAAGTTTAAAACTGCATTTGAATTAAATAAATTAATTGGCGCTTAATCACGTTTTTATGCGAGTAAGCCATAAGTGAATATTATGAATGAAAAAACAACTAGTGTAAGACTGGTCGCCATTAGAATATTAGAAAGCATTCTACTGAATAAAGGTTCTTTAAGTACGCAACTGTCACGTAAACAAAATGAAGTAAAAGCAGAACATATCCCTCAACTTAAAGAGATATGTTTTGGTGTAAGCAGGCAGTTTCCAAAACTAAACAGCTTCGCCCTATACATGCTAGAAAAGCCTTTCCAAGAAAAGGACCTTGATATCTATGCCGCTATCTTAATCGCGCTTTATCAAATTGATTACATGGATACACCTGAACATGCGGCAGTAAATGAAGCTGTTGAGAGTGCTAAATTAATTGGTAAGCCTTGGGCGGGCAAACTGGTTAATGCCATTTTAAGACGCTATTTAAGAGAAGCCGACGATATTAAGGCCGTCCTAAACGACATGCCATCTGTTGCGCATTCACATCCTAAATGGATTTTGAAACGCTTTAAAAAGCATTGGTCTAACGAGCTAGATCAAATTATTGAAGCAAATAATGCACGTCCGCCTATGTGTTTAAGGACAAATTTATCTCGTGTTTCACGTGAAACACAAATTCAAAAATTAGCCGATTTAGGTATAGAGTCAGAAGCAGGGCAGTTTTCTGAGTCAGCAATCTATTTAAAACAAGCGACATCAGTTCAATCTCTACCCGGATTTTTTGATGGCGATATGAGTGTTCAGGATGAAGCGGCCCAGCTAAGTGCAATGATATTGGCACCAAAAGAAGGAGAGCGAGTATTAGATGCTTGCGCAGCACCTGGTGGAAAAACAGGTCACTTATTAGAAAGTGCCGATATTGAATTAACAGCAATTGAGCTAGAGCCATGGCGTCTTGAAAAGATTGAAGAAAACTTAGAGCGACTTTCGTTTAATGCCCACTTAATTTGTGCTGATTCTGGCGATCTAGATGCTTGGTGGGACAAAACACCATTCGATAAAATCTTGTTAGATGTGCCTTGTTCTGCCACTGGTGTTATTCGTCGTAATCCTGATATCAAAATCAATCGTAAACCGGCTGATATTGATGAGCTTGTTGAGATTCAAAAGCAACTCATTAACAACATTTGGCTAACGCTAAAACCGGGAGGTCAACTCTTGTATGCCACCTGCTCTGTGATGCCAGAAGAGAATGAAAAGCAGATGGCTGACTTCCTCGAAGCAACACCTGATGCGCAAGAAATTTTGTTAGATGTTTGTTGGGGCAAGAAGGTAAGTCACGGTATACAGCTGCTACCCAATAAAAATAGTCATGATGGTTTTTATTACTGTTTGATCGAGAAGAAAGTACTTTAAAGCATTAAATAAAGCCTGTTTGCTCATCTGTTCTTATCAAGGCAGAGAGCAAACAGTTTCCAATCATAAACAAAAAATTCTCTATAACTACGCATTCAGACCCTATAGCGAATTAAGCTTTGGCTAATCAAAACTTTTCCTCATTAAAAGCCAATTGATAATGACTATTTAGCAGTTGAGAGTAATTTAATTAAGTTTATTTTGTTATTAGCATTAATTAATTAGCTCGACTTGTTTAAAATTAACACGACTTTTTCTTTTTAAAATAGGGCACAAGCCTTACCCCCATTGTTATCTATAAGTAACGTGGGCTGGGCTCAGGATAATTCATGAAAATCATCATATTAGGTGCAGGTCAAGTTGGTGCGACACTCGCAGAAAACTTAGCGAATGAAGATAATGACATTACCGTTGTTGATACAGACGATAAACGTCTGCGTGAATTACAAGATAGACTAGATATTCAAACGGTCGAGGGCAGTGCCTCTCACCCTGATGTGCTTGAACGCGCGGGGGGCGATGATGCGGATATGCTTATTGCAGTAACCAACCAAGATGAAATCAATATGGTTGCATGTCAGATCGCTGAGACCCTCTTTAAAACACCGACGAAAATAGGCCGTGTAAGATCTAACGCCTATGCCAGTAGACCCGAAATATATGGCTACAATGGTTTACCTATTGATGTGCGAATTAGTCCAGAAAAAGAAGTAACACGTCATATCAAACGCCTTATTCAATACCCTGGCGCATTACAAGTAATGGAGTTTGCAGACGGTAAAGTTCAGCTTGTTGTGGTCCGTGCCGAAGTAGGAGGGCCTTTAATCGACCAGCCTATTAGCTTCCTGAAAGAACACATGCCATCGATTCAAACTCGTATTGCCGCAATTTATCGTGATGGACAATCGATTCAACCGGCAGGCAGCACTCATATCAGAGCCAATGATGAGGTCTTCTTTTTGACAGCTCAACGTGATGTGTTAGATGTTATGAGTGAATTAAGGCGCCTGGATAATCCTTATCGCCGTATTATGATTGCCGGCGGCGGTAACATAGGTGAACGCTTAGCTCAAAGTTTAGAAGATGAATACAGGGTTAAGATTATAGAGCGGGGATTACCACGATGCCGCTTTCTTTCTGAAAACCTAAACAACACCATAGTATTGCATGGTGATGCCTCTAAACAGGAATTATTGTTAGAAGAAAATATCGAATCGACCGATGTATTTTGTGCGCTAACCAATAACGATGAAGCCAATATCATGTCCTCTATGCTGGCTAAACGCTTAGGGGTTCGTACTGTGATGACCATTATTAATAACCCAGCCTATGTCGATATAGTACAAGACGACATGATTGATATTGTTATTTCACCTCAACATATGACCATCAGTACCTTGTTATCCTTTATTCGTCGTGGCGATGTGGTAAATGTTCACTCACTCAGAAAAGGCGCAGCAGAAGCATTAGAAGCCGTTGCCCATGGTGATTTTAAATCGTCAAAGGTGGTCGGGCGTACTATAGCAAAAATCAATTTGCCTGAAGGTGCCACCATAGGTGCTGTGGTACGAGGTGAAGAGGTGTTAATTGCGACTGGTGAGTTAATGATACAAGCAGAAGACCATGTCATCATTTTTGTATCCAATAAAAAGCAAATACCAGCAGTCGAGCAATTATTTCAAGTTGGCTTATCCTTCTTTTAATAGAAGTATCAAAAATCACCTCGTTAGCTAAGTAGAACAATTACTTAGAGTATCGATTTTTAGTATTAATAAGCGTCTATATTAGGAAGGCAAATGCACATCAAGGTCATATTTCGCGTCATTGGCATTTTGGTTATGGTCTTCAGCTTGACCTTGATTCCCCCTTTAATCGTTTCTCTTATCTACCAAGATGGCGATACCCATGCTTTTTTATATGCTTTGCTTATCAACCTGATTGGCGGCTTCAGTATGTGGCTTCCGTTTAGAGGGCACCGTAAAGAACTTAGAATTCGAGATGGCTTTATCATCACAGTTTTATTCTGGTCTGTGCTTGGCTTATTTGGTTCTGTGCCCTTTATGTTGATTGACTCGCCAGCCTTGTCTTTCACAGATGCATTATTTGAATCTATCTCAGGTCTAACCACAACAGGGGCGACCATACTCACTGGCATAGATGAAATGCCCCATGCCTTACTTTTTTACCGCCAACAATTACAGTGGTTAGGTGGTATGGGTATCATTGTATTAGCGGTCGCTATCATGCCTATGTTAGGTGTGGGTGGCATGCAGCTTTACCGTGCAGAAACACCCGGTCCCGTTAAAGATTCTAAGTTAACACCTAGAATCGCTGAAACAGCAAAAGCACTTTGGTACATATATGCTTCATTAACCCTAGTATGTGCCCTGGGCTTTTGGGCCGCGGGTATGAGTTTGTTCGACGCTATTTGCCATAGTTTCTCCACCGTCGCTATTGGTGGTTTCTCTACCCATGATGCCAGCATAGGGTATTATAATAGCCCTATCATAGAGTCCATCACTGTGATCTTTATGATCATTTCAGCACTCAATTTTGGCCTTCATTTTTATGCTTGGCGCAATCGCTCTATCCTGCATTATTTTAATGACTCAGAAGTGAAGTTTTTTGGCTTTATCTTACTTTGCACCATTACGATTACCACACTCGTACTGGCCATGACCTCCAGCTATGAGTGGTCCACCTCATTTAGGTACGCCATGTTTGAAAGTGTTTCCATCGCCACCACAACAGGCTTTGGTACTCAGGACTTTTCGAGTTGGCCTAATACCTTACCCTTCTTATTAATAGTCACCTCTTTTGCCGGTGGCTGTGCAAGCTCAACCGGTGGTGGTATGAAGGTGATTCGAATCCTACTCATTCTGAAACAAGGGTTTCGTGAGATCCAACGTTTAATACACCCTAATGCCATCATTCCCGTTAAGCTTGGGGGCAAGGCAATCCATGAAAGGGTTATTTCAGCAGTATGGGGCTTCTTCTCAGCTTATTTACTGGTTTATGTTGTGCTTATGATAGGGCTAATGTCGACAGGCTTAGATCAACTCACAGCCTGGTCCGCAGTAGCAGCAACCCTTAATAACCTAGGTCCTGGTTTAGGGGAAGTCGCGGCAAATTTCAGCTCTATCAGTGATCCTGCAAAATGGATGTTATGCTTCTCAATGCTACTTGGGCGTTTAGAAGTATTCACTCTGCTGGTTCTATTTACCCCCATGTTTTGGCAAAGGTAGAGGTGATAAATGACTCCCGCTTGTAATTTATTAAAGAAAAAGAGAATCTCTTACACCCTGCATGAATATGAACATGAGGCCCAGTGCACTCAGTTTGGTTTAGAGGCGGCAAGTAAATTAAAACTTGATCCCGCCAGTGTTTTTAAAACCCTGATGGTCAGTGATGGTAAAAGCCTTTTTGTGGCTATTATTCCTGTCACGCATACCCTTAGTCTAAAAAAAGCAGCGGCCCATTTCGGGGTGAAAAAACTGGCTATGGCTGAGCTTAATACCGCTCAAAAAAGTAGTGGTTATCTAGTTGGGGGCATTAGTCCCATAGCACAAAAAAAAGCCCTGATAACAGCAGTTGATATAACAGCTCAAGCGTTAGTGAGTATTTACGTTAGTGGCGGCAAGCGTGGCTTGGATATTGGCCTTAAGCCAACTGACTTAATCGCGGCTTGCGGGCGAGCTCAGTTTGCAGACTTAAGAGATGATTAGGGTAAAATAAAATCACAAAAAAGGCGCATCTGTGATGCGCCTTTTTTGTTTAAATTTATCACCCTAGCAAATGTTATTAACCTCTTGGGTAAAGAGACTTTCCATCGGGCTGTTTCTTAAAACGTTTATATTCCCACTGATATTGATCAGGATATCGGTCGACTATTTTTTCGATCGATAGGTTCATTGACGCCACAGATTCTTCTATCACATCAGAATAGAAAGCCTCGTCCACGGGCTCCATTATCACTTCATAACCACCCTTGACCCTTAGAGCAGCTCCGATAAATACCTTAGCACTGGTTTTATTCGCTAGCTGTGAAGCTAATGTCATACTGTAGGCCTGTTGCTTATAAAAGGGCACATAAACACCACCACCAGCTTGTGGGCATTGATCAGGCAAAATACCCACAAGGCCGCTTTTTTTAAGGGCCTTCATTAACTGCATCACACCTTTTCGGTTGGTCGGTGCCAATTCAGAGCCAGCACTTTCTCGTGCTTTACGAATAAAACTGTCTAGTTTTTCTGAGTTTTTAATAGGTCGGTACATAACCGTTAATGGTCTAAATTGGGATAAATAATAATTCATCATCTCCCAATGCCCTAAATGTGGTGCTAATATCAAAACACCGTTTTCTGCTTTCACTGCCGCTTCAAAAGCTGTGTTATCTATATTACCTTGATTCAAAAGTGTTATTAATTGTGCTTTCGATTTAGTCCAAACATGACTCATTTCGAGTGCTGTTTGGCCCATATGTTCTAACCTTTTATTGCGAATAATTAACCGTTCAGCATCCGTTTTATCAGGTAAACAAAGCTTTAAATTGATATCGATAGCCTTTACGGTTCGGCGGTTTCGTTTAACAATAGTCCGTCCAAAAAAAGCACCAAGTGAACGCACCATAGAAAAGGGTAAACACCCTAACAGACGCAATAGGGTTATAAAAATTAAGCCAAGCTGATTATTCATAAAGTCCAATTTTGAAAAGCTGACATTACCCATAATGTATAGAGGTAATAATTCGGTTAATAATATTTTCGATCATTGTAAAAGATTCTCAATACTTCTGCTTGTGTTTATAAGAGGAAAGGCTTCAGCAAAATATGTGAAGTTTATAAGCTTGCTGTTCCGTATCACAGAATAATCAAAGAGCCTTATATCGTATTCATTGACACTTCCAATAAATATAACTATCAGTAAACAGATTAAACCTAAAACAAAGGTTATTAACCTAGTTTCAAAAAACTTATAATATCCCAACTCAATAGCCTGGATAGAAGCATGACTCAAATTAAACCCATCATTTTGCTCGATCGAGACGGTGTAATTAACCAAGACTCAGATCAATATGTGAAATCTCTAGATGAATGGATCCCTATCGCAGGCAGTATTAAATCCATTGCAGCCTTATCAAAAGCGGGCTTTCAAGTTTATATAGTGACGAATCAATCCGGAATTGCCCGTGGTTATTATGATATTGCCACTCTGGATGCTATGCACGATAAGATGACTCAATTAGTCGAAGCTGAGGGTGGCGTCATCTCAGGGATACAATATTGCCCTCACGGCCCTGATGACAAGTGCAATTGCAGAAAACCAAAAACAGGCATGATTGAATCAATCGAAGCCGAACTTGGAATTAGCTTTGAAACCACACCTGCAATTATGGTGGGAGATTCAAAGCGAGATCTAGAAGCAGGCAATGCTAGAGGGTGCCAAGCCGCGCTGGTATTAACAGGAAAGGGCAGAGACACTCAATATAAAGAGATTGAGTGCCACTTTAAAGTGTATACCGATCTTGCTGCTTTCACTTTAGCAACCTTATACCAGTACAGTTAGTCTCACTTTATTATTTCGGTTACAAAAGAGGGCGGTATATCACACTGTCCCTCTATCCCTCTAATCACCGAGGTACGGCATAATTTGCGCCATAGTCTGTGCGACATAGTTTTCTTTCTCACCAACAGGGGCAACATAATCTATCGCATTTTTCATCGCTTCGACCCCTTCTAAACGTGCAATGACCCAAGCAGCAAGATATTGAGATGCCAAGCAACCTCCCGCTGTTGCTAAGTTTTTGTTTGCGTAAAATGCTTGATTTAGCACTTTAACACCAGCCTCTTGTACCCAAGGTTTAGTCGTTAAATCGGTACAGGCAGGTATCTCATTAAGTAGGCCCAACTTGGCTAGAATCAATGCCCCAGAACATTGGGCGCCTATCAACTGACGACTAGGGTCTAACGTGAGCTGAGACATGATGTCGTCATCTGCGGCGACATCACGCGTTTTCATGCCACTGCCCACTAATACAACATCGGCTTCACAGGCCTGAGATAAATCGATTTGCCTTTCAATCACTAAGCCGTTCATCGATCTAACCTGCGGGCTTGGGCTGGCTATCGAGACTCGCCAATCAGCTTTTTTGATTCGATTTAAAATGCCATAGGCGATAAAGGAATCGAGTTCATTAAAGCCATCGAAGGTAAGAATTGAAATATGCATAGTCTGTTTTCCAAAATAGTTTTGCTTGTTGGTATTCATACTAATATCTATGATCATGACAATAAAATAATTGTCATGGATACAATTCAATGAACACTTCCCGATATAAAAACATACTTGATAGGCTTGCTGAAGAGATTCGTACGGGAAAGTACCTGCCAGGTCATAAGCTAATCACCCATAGACAGTTAGCATCACAAGAAGGCATTGCTCTTGTCACTGCCTCTAGGGTATATGCCGAGTTAGAAAAAATGGGATTAATCAGTAGCGAAATAGGAAGAGGCACCTTTGTTAAAGAGACGCGAGTTCCCCTTGGTCATGGCATTGATCAAACCTCAACGTTAGAAGGCATGCAGGATCTTAACTTCAACTCACCATTATTAAACAAACAAAGCAAAATGCTACGTGATGCGTTAAGAAAATTAAGTCACTCAGGAAACTTAGAGTCACTATTAGACTATCAACCCCATGCAGGACGCAAACATGAAAAAGAGATCATTAAAGATTACTTAATTGAGAAGGGCTTATCCGCTGACGCTGAGCAAATTTTGATTGTTAATGGTGCTCAACACGGACTCGCCGTGAGTGTGATGTCATTGTTAAAAGCCGGTGATATTGTTGCCGTAGATGCTTTAACTTACCCGGGCTTTAAAGTATTAGCTGAGGTTCAAGGTCTAGAACTGATTGCCATTCCTTATACTAAAGAAGGCACAGACCTAAAAGCATTAGAACAAATGTGCCATGACCGTCACGTACGAGCTGTCTATTGCATGCCGACACTGCACAATCCATTAGGCTGGGTTATGAGTCTAGAACAAAGAGAGAAGCTCATCGCCATTGCAAGGAAGCATGAACTCATCATATTAGAAGATGCCGCTTATAGTTTTCTGGTCGAAAACCCACCACCTGCTATAGCGACGTTAGCCCCAGATATTACGCTTTATGTTTCAGGTTTTTCGAAAAGTATTGCGACAGGTTTAAGGGTAGGCCTGATCTTGTCACCCTTAAAATGGGTGCCTCTTTTACAAAGAACCATTAGGGCGACCACCTGGAATACTGCCGCCCTGTTAACTGCTTTGACATGCCAGTGGATTGAAGATGGAAGCATAAGCATGCTGGAAAGAGAAAAACGTCAGGATGCCATGGCGAGACAGAAGCTTGCTAGAAAAGTATTTTATGATATGGACTATTCAAGTCATGATAACGCATACTTTTTATGGCTACCTTTGCCTGAGGAGGTAAGAACAGACCAACTCATTGTCAGTTTATTAGAACAAAATATTTCTATTTCTGGTGCAGAACCTTACGTAACAACAGGCCATATTCCCCATGCGATTCGGCTGGCTTTAGCGTCAATACCGTTCGCTTCTTTAGAAGAAACCTTAATCAAGGTTAAAGCAAGTATTGAATACCATGCCTATGGAAAGGCCCCTTAATAGGCAAAAAAAAGCAGCCTATCGGCTGCTTTTTTTATTTCATTACAAGCGGCTAAATTAAACGTCTAAGTTAGCAACCGATAACGCATTATCTTGGATAAAGTTACGTCTAGGCTCAACTTCATCACCCATTAGGGTGGTAAACATTTGATCCGCAGCAATCGCATCATCAATGGTCACTTGCAGCATACGGCGAGCTTCAGGGTCCATTGTCGTTTCCCACAATTGCTCAGGGTTCATCTCACCCAATCCTTTATAACGCTGGATTGCCATGCCACGGGAAGCTTCTTTCATCAACCAGGCTTTCATCTCTTCAACATTATCAACATGCTGAGTACGTTCACCACGCTTAACAAAGGAATCTTCAGTAAACATACCGTTAATCAGATCAGACATAGCAATCATACGTTTGTATTCAGCTGACGCAAAGAAAGTCTGCTCAAAGCGATAATGATTAGCAACACCATGGGACATGATTTCTACCGCGGGTAGATAGTGTCCACGCTCATCATCATGATCAACTTTGAACTCAAAACGGAAACCGGTTCGAACATCTTGCGGCATCATAGCTTTAAGTTCGTCTAACCAAGCACTGACTTTAGCTTCGTCTAGCAAGTCATCAGGCGTTAATGCAGAACAATACATGAGTTTGTTCATTACATCGGTAGGATAAACACGAGACATACGCTCTATATCGTCAGAAATCTCGATATAGTCATGCATTATTTTAGATAGGGCTTCACCTTGAATACCCGGTGCTTGATCATTCACAAACATTTGAGCACCAGAAAGCGCAACTTCAATTAAATGCTGCTCTAATGCCGCTTCATCTTTAAGGTATTGCTCTTGTTTGCCGCGGGCAATCTTAAACAAAGGTGGTTGAGCAATAAAGATGTGGCCACGCTCAATCACTTCAGGCATTTGACGGAAGAAAAAGGTTAACAATAAAGTACGAATGTGAGATCCATCCACGTCCGCATCTGTCATGATAACTATGCTGTGATAACGTAACTTCTCTATGTTAAATTCATCACGCCCAATACCACAACCTAGCGCCGTAATAAGTGTGCCAACCTCAACAGAGGATAGCATCTTATCAAAACGGGCTTTTTCGACGTTCAATATTTTACCTTTAAGCGGTAAGATAGCTTGCGTACGACGATCGCGGCCTTGTTTAGCAGAACCACCCGCAGAGTCACCCTCCACTAGGTATAGTTCAGAAAGTGCTGGGTCTTTTTCTTGGCAATCTGACAATTTACCCGGTAAACCCGCAATATCCAAAGCGCCCTTACGACGGGTTAAATCACGTGCGCGACGAGCCGCTTCACGAGCACGGGCAGCATCGATCATTTTATTAACAATAATTTTCGCTTCGCCCGGAGACTCTAAAAGGTACTCGTTTAAACGACGACTCATTTCTTGTTCTACAGCCGTTTTAACTTCTGAAGAAACTAACTTGTCTTTCGTTTGAGAAGAGAACTTAGGGTCTGGTACTTTAACAGAAACAATGGCAGTCAAACCTTCACGGGAATCATCACCGGTTGTGGCCACCTTATTCTTCTTAGCTAAGCCTTCTTTTTCAATAAAGGTATTAAGAGTACGGGTTAAGCCTGCACGGAAACCTGCAAGGTGAGCACCACCATCCCTTTGTGGGATATTGTTGGTATAGCAGTAAATGTTTTCCTGGAAACCTTCATTCCACTGCAAAGCCACTTCCACAGCGATACCATCGTCTAGGTCATCACGTTGACAGATGAAGTGAAATATTTGGTTAATTGGCGTTTTATTGGTATTCAAATGCTCAACAAATGAACGTAGACCACCCGTGTAATTAAATGCCTCTTCTTGACCGCTGCGCTCATCTTTTAAGTTAATTGATACGCCAGAGTTCAAGAAAGATAGCTCACGTAAACGTTTTGCTAAAATATCATAGAAAAATTTAATATTGCTGAATGTGTCTGCAGAAGGCTTAAAGTGTACTTGCGTACCATTAGCGCCAGCTTCGCCGATTTCTGCAATCGGTGCTAATGGATCACCGTGAGCATAATGTTGCTCATAAAGCTTGCCATCTTTTCGGATGGTCAATGTCAGGCTTTCAGATAGGGCGTTTACAACAGAGACACCCACACCATGTAAACCACCAGATACTTTATAAGAGTTATCATCGAATTTACCACCGGCGTGAAGGACAGTCATGATGACTTCGGCTGCTGATATTTTTTCTTCAGGGTGTATTTCAACGGGTATACCACGACCATTATCGGACACAGTAATAGATTCATCTGGATGGATGGTTACAAAGATAGCATCGCAATGGCCTGCTAACGCTTCATCAATAGAGTTATCCACCACCTCAAATACCATGTGATGTAAGCCGGTACCGTCATCCGTATCGCCAATATACATTCCCGGGCGTTTACGTACTGCATCAAGGCCTTTTAGAACCTTAATACTGGATGAATCGTAATTATTTTCGCTCATTTAACTCTCCTGCAAAGCATCACTCGGATAATGGGACAATTCGCCTGCTTTCATTTCAAAATGACGAACGTCGGTCGTCTCAGACCAGTCGTAATCCATTATTTCTGGTCCGACACTTGTAATAAAAATTTGGCTGTTTAGCGCTTCTAATAATTGACAGAGTTTGCCTCTGTGTTCCTTGTCTAGCTCAGCTGGTAAATCATCTACCAGAAATACAATTGAGCGTCCTGATTCAATTAACAACTTGCCTTGGGCTATTTTTAAGGCTGATACGACTAGTTTTTGTTGTCCACGAGAGAGGGCATCAAGGGCATCACCAGTGGGTGTTTTAACTCTCAAATCAGCTCTTTGAGGTCCGGTATTTGAATATCCAGACTCAATATCTCGTTGACGACTCGCATCGACCGCTTGGGCTAATGTTTTCTGCGCGTCCCAACCTTGGTATAGCTGCAGATTAACCTCAAGCCCTGAATTTAAGCTTAATAAAACCTCTTTAAAAACAGGAATTAAGCGATCTAGATAATCATGTCTATACTGATTAACCTCAGCGCCTAATCGAATCAACTCTTGATCAAATGCTAGCAATAATTTATCAGATATTTTACCACGTCTGAGTAAGGAATTGCGCTGTTTTAATGCTTTTTGCCAGCCTCTCCATGCATTTATAAATGCGGGTACATGGTGAAACACGCCCCAATCAATAAACTGCCGTCTAATCTTAGGTGAGCCTTCTAATAAACGAAATGCATCTGGATTGATTAGCTGTACAGGTAATGCCTGAGTGAGTTCAACCAGAGACTGAATTTTTTGCCCAGAAATACGGGCGTCGAGACCACCATCTAACTGGCGTTTTAAGCCTATTGGTTGAGGTATTTGGGCTAAACCTGTATCGCTTTCAATTAAACCAAAAATAACGCATTCAGATGTCTCTTTTTGAATATAGGTTTTATGTTTATGGCTACGAAAAGAGCGACCTAAGGATAAGAGATGTATGGCTTCGAGAATTGAGGTTTTTCCGCTGCCATTAGCACCAGAAATTAAATTTATTTGAGGGGATGGTTGAAAGCGGACCTTGGATAAGTTTCTTAACTGGGAAATGTCCAAGCGTTGCAGGGGCATAAAAACAGACCTTATGAGATAGCATTCAATGCCAAGCTAAGTACAAAGCTTGGCATTGAATAAATACCATTACAGACGCATTGGCATCACGACATATTGAGCCGCATGGCTATCAGACTCTTCAACTAACGCACTAGCCGTCGCATCATTCAAAGAAATTCTTACTTCTTGACTGTTTACCACTCCTAATACATCTAAAAGGTAACTAACGTTGAAGCCGACTTCTAGGTTTTCACCTTGATATTGAACCAATACGGATTCTTCCGCTTCTTCTTGCTCTGGGTTATTAGCAAAAACTTGCAACATACCATTAGCCAGAATTAAACGAACACCACGATACTTTTCATTAGATAATATCGAAGCGCGTAGAAATACTTGACGTAGTTCAAGGCGATCAGCAATGATTATTTTGTCATTATTACGCGGGATAACCCTATGATAATCAGGGAATTTACCTTCCACTAATTTAGACGTAAAAATATAATCAGCGACTTTTGCACGAATATGGTTTGAGCCTATTTGTAGCTCAACTGTCTCATCAGAATCGCTCAATAGACGATTCAATTCCAAAACACCTTTGCGTGGTACGATAACCTGAGTCAAATCACCCGATACTTGCGCATCTTCGATTGCTGTCGCAAGTCGGTGTCCGTCAGTCGCCACAACGCGTAATTGGCCATCAGCAACTTCAAACAGCATACCGTTTAAATAATAACGAACATCTTGGTTTGCCATAGCAAAGCCTGTTCGTTCAATCAATCGGCGTACACTGTTTTGTGCTACAACCACGCTTAAGTCACCTTGCATATCCTGGATATTAGGAAACTCATCAGCCGGTAAGGTTGATAGGGTAAAGCGTGAACGTCCTGAACGAATAACCGCACGAGTATCGTCAACAGTTAGTTCGATCACAGCGCTGTCAGGTAAACTCTTACAAATATCCATCAGCTTACGAGCAGGTACTGTAATGCGACCTTCCTGGCATTCATCCAATGCAATATGGCCAACCAATTCAACTTCTAAATCAGAGCCTGTTAGCGTTAATATATTATCTTTAACTTCTAACAATACATTTGCCAGTACTGGCATCGTTTGCTTACGCTCAACCACACCCGCAACAAGTTGAAGTGGTTTTAGAAGAGCCTCGCGGACAACTGAAAATTTCATTATTTTCCTCGTATTTATCAATCACGACCTTAGGTCGTCAAAATTCGCATAAGCTGCTTATAATCTTCACGAATATCTGAATCCGTATCCTGTAGTTCTTTGATCTTACGAATCGCATGAAGTGCCGTTGTATGATCACGACCACCAAAAGCGTCACCAATTTCTGGCAAGCTATGATTAGTCAATTCTTTCGCTAGTGACATAGCGACTTGTCTTGGACGCGCAATCGAACGATTACGACGCTTAGACAGTAGGTCACTTATCTTTATTTTGTAATATTCAGCCACAATACGCTGGATATTATCTATGTTTACCAATTTATCTTGCAGAGCAAGTAAATCCTTTAAAGACTCTCTTACAAAATCCGGTGTGATAGCACGACCGGTAAAATGAGAGTTAGCAATAACACGCTTTAAGGCACCTTCAAGTTCACGTACGTTCGAGCGAATTTTTTGAGCAATAAAGAAAGCTGAATCATAAGATAATTTAATATTACTTTCATTAGCCTTATTCATCAAAATAGCAACCCGAGTTTCTAACTCTGGCGGCTCTATTGCGACGGTTAAACCCCAACCAAAGCGAGATTTAAGCCTATCTTCTAAGCCTTTAATTTCTTTTGGATAACGGTCACACGTCAGAATCATCTGCTGACCACCCTCTAATAAAGCATTAAAGGTATGGAAAAACTCTTCTTGGGTTCTGTCTTTACCGGCAAAAAATTGAATATCATCAATTAACAAAGCATCAACAGAGCGATAATAACGTTTAAAGTCATTAATCGCATTAAGCTGCAATGCCTTTACCATATCTGCGACAAAACGCTCCGAATGCAAATATACGACTTTCGCATTAGGGTTATGGCGCATTAACTCGGTACCCACAGCTTGCATTAAGTGAGTTTTACCTAGACCAACGCCACCATAAATAAATAAAGGGTTATAAGCACCACCTGGGTTCTCAGCAACTTGTAACGCGGCGGCGTGGGCCAGTTGGTTAGATTTACCTTCTATAAAGTTATCAAAGGTAAATGACTTATTAAGGTTAGCGCCATGATTAATGCCCCCTTCTACATCAACTTTTCGGTTTGATGCCGGAGATAAAGGTAACTGACCTTGTCGATAAGGCTCTAGATCACCAATTAAACCACTATCAGATAACTTTAGCGGTGCTTCAAATTCTAAGTCAGCATGCTTTTCAGTGCTATCTTCCATCAAGCTAAAACCTGGGCGATAAATCACATCACCTAACCTATCTTCAATCACAGGAGCGGTAACGGTTTCAATAATAGGGGAAGGCGCTGGTGGCCGACTAGGTTTGGCCAAATGCGGAGAACGCACAATAAAAGATAAAACAGGGGTAGGCTCGCTACCAGCAAACTCAGTTAATAGTTCTTTAATGCGAGTTTGATATTTATTACTCACCCAATCTAATACAAATCGATTCGGGGCTGACAGGATTAAATCGCCATTTGAGTTCACTTCAGCATTAAGAGGACGAATCCAAGTATTAAACTGTTGCGCTGAAAACTCATCTTGTAATCGCTTTTGGCAAAGATCCCAATACTCCAACGACACTAACTTTTACTCCTGCTGGACAAATAAAAAACAATTAAGCGCGAAATTCTAACGCTAAGAGCATTACTTATCCACAAAAAGATGAAATTTTGTTAAGAATACACAGAAAATAAGTAAACTGACTAAAAATGTTAATAACAGGTGTGGTTATTAACAGCGTAAAATAAAAACATTCATTTGTGGATAAAACAGCCAGTTATCAACATGAAAATAATCGTTTGTTAGTAACTTTATTCACAGGATTTTGTGGTTTTAATTTTTTGATTTTATTCACAATTCTTATTTATGCTTTACTGCCTGTGTATAGTTTTTATGAATTTACATTTTTTTAATCCACATGATCCATAAAGCCTGTTGATAAATTGTTAACCTATTATTTATTTATTATTTTTTTTTATTGGCGCTTAAATGATTGAATTCACAGTAAAACTCCAATAAAATTCGCCGCCTGATTTTGAATCAAAATGAAGAGGCTTGGCTAAGGCTAACCCTCAAAACTGAAACACTGCTTAAGTAGTGAGAGAAAGAAAATGAAAAGAACTTTTCAACCTAGCGTTCTAAAACGTAAACGTAACCACGGTTTCCGTGCCCGCATGGCAACTAAAGGCGGTCGTGCTGTACTAACACGTCGTCGTGCTCGTGGTCGTAAGTCTCTAAGCGCATAAGCCGTTTATGACAGACTTTTGTTTTCCCCGGCAGGTCAGATTACTGACAGCTGGGGATTATCAAACCGTATTTAATCACACCTCTTGTAAAGTCTTTGCTGGCGAATTTCTTCTATTAGCCGTAAAAAGAGATGACGACCTATCTAGGTTGGGTCTCATTGTTGCTAAGAAAAATGAAAAACGAGCAGTAGGACGAAACCGCATCAAACGACTGGTTCGGGATTCTTTCCGTCACCATAAAGTCGAGCTCGCTGGATTTGACGTTGTCTTTCTAGCACGCCAAGGAATTAAAGAGTTAGATAACCCAACTTTGTCAAAACGAATCGATAAAGCATGGCATCAACTTATTAAAAGGTCTAAAAAAGCCAATAATCAGCCAAAAGACACTAAAGCCAAACAGAAATAGGCTGAAAAAAGCTTGAAAGGCTGGTTTAATAACGCCAGTTTTTTCGTGAAGCTTTTGTCTGACATACGCTACCTACATTGGCAGGATGTGAAAGTCGTGAGTTTCAGGGCTTAGCCCTTCTTTTAACCATACAATATTAGTTGAATACCATGGATTTCAGACGTTATTTTTTATGGGGTGCACTTTTTGTTGTTGGCTACATGCTGTTTTTACAGTGGAACCAAGACTATGGTTCTGTGGCGACAAGTAATGCTGCTCAAACAACCCAAACACAAGCTTCTAACAATACTGACATACCTTCAACGGTTGTAGCGCCTGCTGCTGCCAATGATATTGTGGTCAACTCTCAGCAGCCAGCCTCTGAAACACTTATCCAAGTTGTTACCGATGCATTGATTGTTTCAATCGATCCAACTGGCGGCGATATTGTGAAGGCATCTTTGCCTAACTACAAAAAAGCACAAGCATCTAACGAACCTTTTGTTTTATTAGACAATGGCATTGAGCGTACTTATGTCACTCAAAGTGGTCTTGTCGGTCCAAATGGTCCTGACGCAAACAAAGATGGACGTCCTGTTTATCGTACTGATCAAAAGCAATATCGATTGGGTGATGGTGAAGACAGCCTAGCGGTTAACCTTTACTTTACCGATGCACAAGGTGTTCAGTATACAAAAACCTATACCTTCACACGTGGTCAGTACTCAGTACGTCAACAAATCACGGTTGATAACAATAGTAATATGCCATGGCAAGGTAATCTGTTTGCACAAATTAAACGTGACAACACAGAAGATCCAAGTGCCTCAAGTGGCATGGGTCTACAGCCTTACCTAGGTGGTGCTATTTCGACAGAAACAACACCTTATTCCAAGGTTAGTTTCTCTGATATGGCAGAAAGCCCAACTAAAGTTACCGCAACGGGTGGCTGGGTAGCGATACTACAACATTATTTTGTCAGTGCCTGGGTACCTGATAATAGCCATAAAGCAACCTTGTATACGCGTCAAAAAGGTGACTTCAATATCATAGGGTTTACCGGCTCTAGTGTAGAAATAGCTGCTGGAACTCAAGGTACTTTAAGCTCAACACTGTATATTGGTCCTAAATTACAGGATCAATTAGGTGAAACGGCAACGAACCTAGAATTAACCGTCGATTACGGTTGGTTATGGTGGTTAGCACAACCACTATTCTGGCTATTAACTATGATCCAGTCCTTCGTTGTGAACTGGGGTGTCGCGATTATTCTTGTGGTTGTTGTGGTAAAAGCCTTGTTCTTCAAGCTTTCCGCTGCAAGTTACCGTTCAATGGCGAAAATGCGTAAATTTGGTCCTGAGCTAGCTCGTTTACGAGAACAGCATGGTGATGATAGACAGAAGATGTCTGCTTCCATGATGGAGCTCTATAAGAAAGAGAAGATAAACCCGCTCGGTGGTTGTTTACCTATCTTGGTTCAGATGCCTGTGTTCTTATCCTTATACTGGGTATTGATGGAAAGTGTGGAACTACGTCACGCTCCTTTCATGCTTTGGATTAATGATCTATCAGCAATGGACCCTTATTTCGTACTGCCAATCCTTATGGGTATCAGTATGTTAGGTCAACAAATGTTGAACCCAACACCTCCAGATCCAATGCAAGCCCGTATTATGAAGATCATGCCAGTGGCATTTACCTTCTTCTTCTTGTGGTTCCCAAGTGGTTTGGTACTTTATTGGGTAGTTAATAACTCTTTATCTATCTTACAACAATACATAATCACCAAACGTATTGAGAGAGAAGACTAGTCTTCAAGTAAGATTCGAAACCAATAAAAAGGACCTCTAATGAGGTCCTTTTTTATGACCACTTATTTATCATTAACCCTATCTAACATCTTGTGATAACACAGAGACTAACTGATAATTTAATGACTATTTTCATTGCTAGACAGCATAAAGGCATATCATGACTGAATTAAGCCAAGTCCTAGATAAAGATACAATTGCGGCTCAAGCCACACCACCGGGAAGAGGTGGTGTCGGTATTGTCAGGTTATCAGGCCCCTTAAGCTTAACGATTGCAGAACAAATTTTAGGCTATAAGCCCACCCCGAGACATGCTCACTATGGTCCTTTTATGGACGCTAAAGCAGAGCAAATAGATTTAGGCATAGCAATTTACTTCCCGAACCCAAATTCTTTTACCGGTGAGGATGTGATTGAGTTTCAAGGCCATGGTGGGCCTGTCATTATTGATATGTTACTCACTCGAGCAGTAGAACTAGGTGCCAGACTCGCCCGTCCTGGAGAGTTCTCAGAGCGCGCTTTCTTGAACGATAAGATGGACCTCACCCAAGCAGAAGCAATTTCCGACTTAATTGATTCGGCCTCAACCCAAGCCGCTAAGTGCGCTTTAAGATCCCTACAGGGCGCATTTTCTAAGCGTATTGATAAATTGGTTGAATCATTAATTCATCTGCGAATTTATGTAGAAGCAGCAATCGACTTTCCAGAAGAAGAAATAGATTTCATTGGGGATGGTAAGGTCGCTAATGAGCTTGCAGAGATTCAACAAAACTTGTTAGCGGTACAAAAAGAAGCAAAGCAGGGCGCTATTATACGAGAAGGTATGAGTGTCGTCATTGCAGGCC
>Ga0209396_1000878_pt1 | contig 34628 bp, 27 predicted proteins | sample GOMGulsemesocosm_6_FD_184638 | JGI IMG/M metagenome (GOLD analysis project Ga0209396, IMG submission 184638) | Methane-oxidizing microbial communities from mesocosms in the Gulf of Mexico - GOM8C Gulf of Mexico (SPAdes) (version 2) | ecosystem: Environmental > Aquatic > Marine > Cold seeps...
CAGAACAATGTCCTGCTAATGCTTCATCGATTGAGTTATCTAAAACCTCAAAAACCATATGATGTAAACCAGTGCCATCATCCGTGTCACCAATATACATACCAGGTCTTTTACGTACCGCATCAAGTCCTTTTAGTACTTTAATACTGGACGAGCCATATTCATTTTCTACTGTCATAGTTTTAGCCTACTCAATCATTACTGAATTATTCACAGGTAATATACCACCATGTTTCACGTGAAACATATGATATTTTGTTTTATCACTACTCTCTTTACTAGCACCTTGAGGGTCACTAATAAACGGTTGTAGTACACCTTCCTCTATTGCCGTAATAACTACTTGGCAATCTAATTTACTTATTGCGGTTGATAAAGCACGACGAGAGTGAGTATCTAACTCTGCGCCAATATCATCAATAAGTAAAATTGGTTTTACTCGTTCAACTCTTGCAATCAATTTAGCCTGTGCAAATGTTAATGCCAGTAAAAACAACTTTTGTTGCCCCCTTGAAAGTTGACTTTCTAAAGCCTGCTTACCAATAAGGAACTTAACATCAAATTTATGGGCACCATAAACACTGTACCCAAAAGATCGTTCTCTCTCAATACTATCACTTAACGCTTCATACAAATTCTTTTTTTGTGGCCAACCACGTAAGTATTGAACGGTAACTTTGTCAGCAATATTGGGAAGTAAAATTCCTAACCAATAAGGCAATTCTTCTATGAGGTCAGAAATATACTTCCCCCTTATTTCATCAACCTCAACAGATAACTGGCAAAATAGTCTTGTCCAATATTCTAACGTTGAACTATCTAAGCCATTTCGTATACAGGCATTACGCTGTTTAAGTACCCTACTGAATTCACTCCATTGCTTTGAGAAATCATGTTTCACGTGAAACATGCCTAAGTCAATAAAGCGTCGTCGCTCTTTAGGGCCACCAAAAAAGAGTTTAAAACTTTCTGGAGTAACAATTTGTACGGCAATATTTCTTGCTAATGCAGATAAACGTGCATGTCGCTCACCATTTATTTTTATAAATGTGAGGCCAGTATCAAGATTTTTACTTAATCCAAGTTGTAATTCATTATCATCTCGGATGCTGACAACAAAGTTATCGGTATCATAATTGGCGATATGCTCAGCTTTGCTGGTTCTAAATGACTTACCATGACCGATAAAAAAAATGGCCTCAAGTAAACTACTTTTACCACTGCCATTATCACCAATAAAAAAATTAACCTTAGGGTGAAAATCAATCGTAGATGAAGATAAATTTCTAAAATTAAAAGTAGTAAGTTTTACAATACTCATTGGTATATATAATAATTTAGAATCAGACTACAAACGCATTGGCATAACGACATAAAGCGCTTCACCATTATTGCTACCTTCAATAACAACACTGCTATTAGCGTCAGCTAAAGTAAATTTAACATTCTCATCTTTAATAGCACTAAGCACATCCAAAACGTAACTCACGTTAAAGCCTATTTCTAAATCGCCGTAAGGAAAGCTAATTTCAATTTCTTCTTCTGCTTGTTCTTGTTCTGGGTTATTCGCCGTTATTTTTAAATTAAACTCTGAAAAATTTAAACGTACTCCTTTAAATTTTTCATTAGATAAAATTGATGCTCTTGAGAGTACTTGACGTAATGCGTCTTTATTCGTTTCAAAAACTTTATCGCCATTACGAGGAAGAACTCTACGGTAATCCGGAAAACGACCATCCACTAATTTACTGGTGAAAGAGAACTCGCTATCAATAATTCGAATATGATTAGAGCCTAGGAAAATTTGCACCGATTCATCGATAGGAGCCAATAAGCGAATAATTTCTAATATGCCCTTTCGAGGTACAATCACTTGTCTCGCAGGAAGCGCTAAAGATTCATTAGAAATTTTACAAATAGCTAAACGATGACCATCAGTGGCAACCGATCTAATTTCATTACCTTCACTTTCTATAGACATACCATTTAAGTAATAACGAACATCTTGGTTGGCCATTGAGAAATGTGTGCTTTCGATTAACCTAAGAAACTCAGACTTTAATAGTTGAAACTCTACATCGCCCTTCCATTCTTCAATGTTAGGAAAATCAACAGCAGGTAAAGTTGATAATGAATAACGACTTCTGCCAGAGGTTAACTTAATGGTTTCATCAACAGCCTCAAAAGATAACAAAGAATTCTCAGGTAAACTTTTGCAAATATCTAATAACTTACGTGCAGGTATAGTGATCTTTCCATCTTCACCTTGGTTATCTACTTCAGCGTAAGCGACCATTTCCAATTCTAAATCAGTAGCTGTCAGTGTAAGTGACTGACTACTTACTTCAAAAAGTATATTACTTAAAATAGGCAAGGTGCTTTTTCTTTCAACTGCGCCTGAAACCAATAATAATGGCTTGAGTAATAATTCCCTGTTAAGTGAAAACTTCATTTTTATACCTGCTTAAGTGCTAATTTTTTATTGTATGACAAAAGTTAAGATGAAAGTGTTCTGATTAAATTAGAATAATCTTCTTTAATATCATGCGTTTCTTCACGTAATGACTTAACTTTACGACAGGCATGTAAAACAGTTGTATGATCACGACCACCAAAAGCATCCCCTATTTCTGGCAAACTGTGATTGGTTAATTCTTTAGATAATGCCATGGCAATTTGACGAGGTCGAGCGACAGAACGATTCCGACGTTTAGATAACAAATCTGCAATTTTAATTTTGTAATATTCGGCAACGGTTCTTTGGATATTATCAATGGTAACTAATTTATCTTGTAGAGCAAGAAGATCTCGTAAAGCTTCACGAACAAAATCGATGGTAATTGCACGGCCAGTAAAATTAGCATTTGCCATAACTCGATTTAAGGCCCCTTCTAGCTCTCTGACATTAGAACGTAAACGTTTAGCAATGAAAAAAGCAACCTCATCAGCTAAGTTAATCTGACTCTCTTGTGCCTTACGTTTTAATATAGCAACACGAGTTTCAAGCTCAGGTGGTTCAATAGCAAGGGTTAACCCCCAACCAAAACGGGATTTCAAACGATCATCTACGCCATTAATTTCTTTAGGGTAACGGTCACTGGTCAGTATAACCTGTTGATTACCTTCGAGTAATGCGTTAAAGGTATGAAAAAATTCTTCTTGTGTTCGCTCTTTACCTGCAAAAAATTGAATATCATCGATAAGCAATGCATCGACACTACGATAATATTGTTTGAATTTTTCCATGGCATTGTTTTGCAATGCTCGAACCATATCTTGCACAAATCTCTCTGAATGCATATAGGCTATTTTGGCATTAGGCTTATTTAATAAAATACCATTACCAACCGCGTGTAATAAATGTGTTTTACCTAGACCAGTTCCACCATAAATAAATAATGGGTTGTAAGCTGATCCTGGATTATCTGCTACTTGCGAAGCTGCGGCACGGGCAAGTTGATTCGATTTACCCTCAACAAAATTATCAAAGGTATAATTTAAGCGTACATTGGTCTTTTTAGGTAAATTACTTTCTGGCTCAGTAACTCTTGGCGCAGGAGTAGATTTAGCAAAAAGCGTTTCGTTAGCAGTGTTATTAGATGGGGTAACCGAAGCATTATCAATGGTAGGTTTGCTACCAACATCAAATCTAAGCAACAAAGGATTACTTGATTCATTTAACGTAAGCAATTCGTTGATACGATTTACGTATTTATCTCTGACCCAATCAAGTACAAAACGGTTTGGTGCATATAGCGTCATAACGTTATCATTAATGACACATTGTAAAGGTCGGATCCACATACTAAATTGCTGAGCAGGCAATTCTTCTTGTAGAATAGAAAGGCATCGTTGCCAAGGTGAATGATCCAACCAGAACTCCAGAAGTGACTAGGTTATTATTTTTCTGAGGGGTATTATCTATTGAGTTATCCACAAGTGCAATATTGACTTTTGACTATTACTACAGTTTTAATCAAATACAAATCTAACACATTGTTAAACATAGGTATTACAAGGATAAATTAACTCAATAAGCGACCTAAACAAATGACAATTCAGGCTATAAATAGTCATTTAACTGAATTACTTATTAGGATAGCTAAATGATAATGTGAAAAAACTGTGAATAGAGTCATTAATTTGAGTAAAGATCACAACGATCCTCGGCTATATAACTAAGGATCAATGTGAAAATAGATAGCATAAATGATTGACAATTACTTGCGTAAGCTTTAATATTCGGCCTCATTTTTTAGACCTGTGTGCTCAAAAGGCTGTTTTGCCAGGGCAACAACAACCAGCGGATTAGCATCATGAAAAGAACATTTCAACCTAGCGTACTAAAGCGTAAGCGTAACCACGGATTCCGTGCTCGCATGGCAACTAAAAATGGCCGTGCTGTAATAGCTCGTCGCCGTGCCAAAGGTCGTGCAAGACTTAGTGCTTAATATCAAATCTTGTTTACAATATTTGATATAAGGTAACCTGACTATGGTTACTTATAAATTTAACCGGGAATCACGTTTGTTGACTCCCGGTCATTTTCAAACGGTTTTTTCTAAACCTGTTCGTTTTGGCTCTCGCCACTTTACTTTGTTAATCACACAAAAACCTCATACTCTTGTTTCTGATAAACATAATTCAGTTTCTAAAAATCGTTTAGGTTTAGCTATTGCTAAAAAACGAGTAAAACTTGCTGTGCAACGTAATCGCATAAAAAGGCAAGTAAGAGAAAGCTTCCGTCTTAATCAACATAATTTACCTGCTATCGATATAGTTGTTATGGTAAAGTCTGGTATCGATCAGCTTGATAACAATGCGATAAACCAGGAATTAGAAAAGATATGGCGAAAAATAATTCAACGCCACAAAAACTAGTAATAACTGGTATAAAAGGCTATCAACGCTTTATTAGTCCATTATTAGGTTCTAATTGTCGATTCTATCCATCTTGTTCTACCTATGCTACTGAAGCAATTAATCGTTTTGGTATAGTTAAAGGTGGTTGGTTAGCAAGCAAACGTATATTAAGATGTCACCCGCTCAATAAAGGCGGCGAAGACCCAGTCCCACCACTAAAAAAGAATAAATAGTCACCCTAGACTAAAAGATGGTTGGTTAACGAGCTAACGTATACTAAAATGCCACGCACTTATCATATTTAAAATTATGCACGGGAAAAAATTCCTTTGCCAACAAAAAAAGAGAAGTCAATTTTATGGAATCCCAACGCAGTCTACTTTTTATTGCGCTTATGGTTGTTACTTACTTACTTTTTAGCCAATGGCAGCAACAAAATGCTCCGGTGGCTGAACAAACAAGTATTAATCAAAGCCAAGCAGGTAATGATGCCAACGCAGATTTTGTCCCTGAATCATCAGATGCCGTAGCAAATGCAATAAAAACCACCGAAACTTCAGCAAAGTTAATTACTGTAGTAACTGATACATTCACCATGAAAATTAATAGTCAAGGTGGTGATATTGTTGAGGTTAAATTACGTAAATTTGATACTGAGCAAGGTAATGGTATTCCATATACGGTTATGCAAAATGGTAATCAAAAATATATTGCGCAAAGTGGTCTAACAGGTGCCAACGGCATTGACCGCATAATTAAAGGTCGCCCAATATATAGCGCGACTCAAAGTAATTATGAATTAACCAGCGATAGCTTAACGGTCGATCTAGTTTTCAATGATGTTAGTGGTATGTCGGTAACTAAACGTTTTACCTTTAACAAAAACAGTTATAGTGTTGATGTTGATTACATCATTGATAACAACACAGCAAACAGTGTTTCTGTTCAAATGTATGGTCAACTTAAGCAATCTACCGCTGTCGCTTCTGGTGGCGGTATGTTACCAACTTACCGTGGTGCTGCATTCTCTACAACTGAAGATCGCTATGAAAAATACGACTTTGACGATATTGAAGAAGCTAACTTAAATAAAGTAACTTCCGGTGGTTGGGTTGCCATGTTGGAACATTACTTTGTTTCAGCTTGGGTACCAAAAGCTGAAGATACCAACCAACTTTACACTACTTACAGTAATAATTTTGAAGCGGTTGTAGGCTTTAAAGCACCAGCAGTAACTATTGATGCAGGCCAACAAGGCAAAACATCTGCTATTTTCTACGTAGGTCCTAAAGACCAAGCGGTATTAGAGAAGATTGCATCTAACCTAGATTTAACCATCGATTACGGTTTTTTATGGATGATTAGCCAACCATTATTCTGGTTACTACTAACAATTCAAAGCTTTGTGACTAACTGGGGTGTTGCCATTATCATCATCACTTTGATTGTTAAAGGTGGTATGTACCCATTAACTAAAGCACAGTACACCTCAATGGCTAAAATGCGTGACTTAGCACCAAAAATGGCTCAACTTAAAGAACGTTTTGGTGATGACAGACAAAAAATGTCACAAGCAACCATGGAAATGTACCGTAAAGAGAAAGTGAACCCTGCAGGCGGTTGTTTACCACTTATTTTACAAATGCCAATTTTCCTAGCTCTTTATTGGGTATTTTTAGAAAGTGTTGAATTACGTCATGCACCATTTGTTTTCTGGATTCAAGATCTATCTGCAATGGACCCATTCTTCGTATTGCCAATCCTTATGGGCGCTAGTATGTATGTTATGCAGAAAATGCAACCAATGACTATTCAAGATCCTATGCAACAAAAAATCATGCAATACATGCCTGTAGTATTCTCAATATTTATGGCGTGGTTCCCATCAGGTTTAGTGCTTTACTGGTTAGTAAGTAACTTGATTTCAATTGCACAAATGAAAGTTATTTTCAGTGGCATTGCTAAGAAAAAAGAAGCGCAAACAGCTTAATACAGGTAATCGATTACCTGAATAAAAAGGCGAATATAAAATAAAGAAAGGCGATTACTGTTAAACAGTAATCGCCTTTTTTATTACTAGGTAGTTAACTTTTAGGAATTAAGCATAGAAATAAAGTAAAATAATCATATTCAACATTTAAACTTAATGATCAGCTATGACATCTATTTCTCAAACTACAACAATCGCCGCACAAGCAACTGCACCCGGACGTGGTGGCGTTGGCATCATTAGAGTGTCAGGCCCAGAAGCGAAAAATGTTGCTCAAGCTATTTTAGGTAGAGTGCCGGAAGTGAGAAAAGCTGAATACCTATCCTTCTCTGATGGCAAGACACAAGATAAAGCGCAGGTTTTAGATCAGGGCATAGCACTTTTTTTCAAAGCACCACACTCATTTACCGGTGAAGATGTTATAGAGTTTCAAGGTCATGGCGGACCTGTCATTTTAGATATGCTACTGAAAGCTATACTCGCCTTACCAAAAGTTATTATGGCCAAGCCTGGCGAATTCAGTGAACAGGCCTTTTTAAATGACAAACTCGATTTAACTCAAGCAGAAGCCATTGCCGACTTAATAAACTCAAGCTCAGAGCAAGCGGCACGTTCTGCCCTGCACTCTTTACAAGGCGACTTCTCAAAACTAGTCCATCAAATGGTCGAAAGTATTATTCATTTACGTATGTATGTTGAAGCTGCTATCGACTTTCCTGAAGAAGAAATAGACTTTCTCGCTGATAAAAAAATAGTCACGGATCTAAAAACGATTATTAGCCAAGTAGAGGATGTGCGTAAACAAGCCCAACAAGGCAGCATAATTCGTGAAGGTATGCGTGTAGTTATTGCAGGTCGACCGAATGCTGGTAAATCCAGCTTATTAAATGCATTAAGTGGTAAAGAAACAGCAATAGTAACCGACATAGCAGGAACTACCCGTGATGTACTTGCCGAACAAATACATATCGACGGTATGCCATTACATATTATTGATACCGCAGGATTACGAGATAGTGATGATATTGTTGAGCAGATAGGTATTGAACGGGCATGGAAAGAAATCAACCAGGCTGACCGAGTATTATTGATGGTTGACGCTAGTGAAGATCACAGCGTATTAGAAGATGAACAAGATATTAAAAGTTACTATCCAGAGTTCTTTGCTAAATTACCAGATAATATCGGGCTGACATTAGTAAGAAACAAAGCCGATATGAATAACACTATAACAGGTTTTACTGAATTTACTGATAATGATGGCAAACAGCACACGATCATCACCTTATCAGCAAAAACGGGTGAAGGCGTTGATAGCTTAAAAGAACACTTAAAAACAATAATGGGCTACCAAGGTAGTACCGAAGGTGGCTTTATGGCAAGAAGACGTCATTTAGTGGCATTAGAGAATACCCATCAGCATTTACTTACCGGATTAGATCAACTTGAGTCTTATGTAGCTGGTGAAATCTTGGCTGAAGAGTTGCGCATTTGTCAGCAAGAGTTAGATCAAATTACGGGAGAATTCACCAGTGATGATCTTTTAGGTAAGATCTTTAGCTCATTCTGTATTGGTAAATAGTTTTAATAACCCGCTAATAAAGTAGCAGTCTAACTTAATTATTAGACTGCTTTTAAAAAGATAACTTAATTATTTTAATGCTTTGGTAACTTCTTCATCAAGTGAGGAGCAGTATTTTTTTATTACCAGAACCATTTGACTAAATTCGCCGACAGCAGCAACCTGAGAGTCCAATTGCCGCTGTTTATAATAAAGTATCCTCTCATCAACTTGTTCTTTTCCTATAAACTTAGCAAGAAGAACTTTTAATTCCTCCGCTTTACCCGTTGTATAATACTCTGTTTTCGCTCTTTGATGACCTACGTAGCAATTGCTTATTTCACTCGAAAATGTTTATTAGTATAATTTTCTTCAAAAATATTACTTAAACCTGTGAAAGCTAACAATACAGATAGCAACATAAGATTCTGATTCATATGTAATTCCTCATCATATTTTAAGTGATTATTATTTGAATAATTCAAATAATAATCACTTAAAATATATCAAGCTAATTAAACTATTCAAATTTTTATCTTATCAGCTCATAACTTAGGTATTACAATACTAATGCTTTAATTATCGTTAAAAATAACGCTATTTCCTTTTAAAAGAGACCCATATGAGCTCAATCCAAATCATTGTTGGCAGTATGCTTGGTGGCACAGAATATGTTGCTGAAGCCTGTGAAGAAACCCTAAATGAACTTGATCGCAATGTTGATATCCACCTAAAACCGGACTTTAATTGCATCTTTAATAATACTTTCTCGCTCGACATAGAACAAAAAACAAGCATCACTCAAGAAAAAAAACCTCTTTGGATCATTTGTACCTCAACACATGGTGCTGGTGAGTACCCTGACAATATTAAGCAATTCGTTAGTGATCTAAGTAATTGTGATCAAGATCTATCCACTGTTAACTTTTTAACCATAGGGATCGGTGATACAAGTTACGATACGTTCTGTAAAGCAGCGGTAGACATATCAAACACTTTACTTTCAAAGGGTTGCAATGAATTACTAGCAATTAAGACCTTTGATATGTCTGAAGATATCGATCCAGAAGATCTTGCTCAACAGTGGATCCGTGTAAATATAGATCTACTTTAGATCTAACACGATCAGTTACCCATAAGTTATACACAGTTTTCGATCTAAAAATAAACCTATGTGGATAAAATAGTGAATAACCGGTTAATTTTCTATTATTATTCAGTTGATTAAATTAGATTTAAATATGCCTGTGTATAACTAGCCCTTTTGATCAAAGCTTATTTGCTGGTTGATCAATGTTTGATCACAAAGTTATCATTACCTTTACTTACTAATAAATATAAGAAAAAGTGACTTACCCACAGAAAAAGACGATCCTAATAAGTAATAACTATAAGATCTTTCTAAAGATCTCTTTTTATATATTAAGGATCTGACCCGATCTTTTTTACGTATTTGATCGTATCCTTGTGGAGAAAAAAGCGGTAAAATATGTTCCCTCATTTTTGAGACTTGCAAATTTAGCAATCTCTTTTAAATAAAATGTTAACGAAATTTAACCAAGCAGGATTGTGAATTTATGTGGTATCAAGAGTCTTATGACGTAATTGTTGTTGGTGGTGGTCATGCGGGAACCGAAGCCTCACTTGCTGCTGCACGTATGGGCTGCAAAACTTTATTGTTAACTCACAATATTGACACTTTAGGCCAAATGTCATGTAATCCGGCCATTGGCGGTATTGGTAAAGGTCATTTGGTTAAAGAAATAGATGCTCTAGGCGGATTGATGGCTACGGCCATTGATCATAGTGCCATTCAATTTAGAACGTTAAATTCCAGCAAAGGTCCAGCAGTACGTGCAACTCGTGCACAGGCTGATCGTATTCTATATCGTAATTTTGTACGTAACGTACTGGAAAACCAAGAAAATCTAACTATTTTCCAACAACCCTGTGATGACTTGATCTTAGAAAACGATCGTGTGGTTGGTGTATCAACCCAAATGGGGCTTAAATTTAAAGGCAAAACGGTTGTGTTGACCGTGGGAACTTTCCTTGCAGGACAGATACACATTGGTTTAAATAATTACCAAGGTGGACGAGCAGGTGATCCAGCTAGTATGAATCTTGCAGCAAAAATGCGTGATATGCCGTTTAGAATGGATCGTTTAAAGACAGGAACACCACCAAGGCTTGATGCACGATCATTAGATTTTTCAGTAATGGAAGAACAGCCAGGTGACTCACCACGTCCAGTCTTTTCTTTTATGGGATCACGAGCTGATCATCCTGAGCAAGTTTCTTGTTATATCACTCATACCAACGAAGAAACTCATCAACATATTCGTGATGGCCTAGATCGTTCTCCCATGTATACCGGTGTTATTGAAGGAGTAGGTCCAAGATACTGCCCTTCCATTGAAGACAAAATTACTCGTTTTGCAGATAAGTCTTCTCATCAAATATTTGTTGAACCAGAAGGTTTAACGACGAATGAAGTCTACCCAAATGGTATTTCAACAAGTTTACCTTTTGATGTTCAAATGAATTTAGTACGCTCAATTAAAGGTTTTGAAAACGCATTCATTACTCGGCCTGGTTATGCTATTGAATATGATTATTTCGATCCTCGCGATCTCAAGCAAAGTCTGGAAAGTAAGTTTGTTGAAAACTTATATTTTGCTGGCCAAATTAATGGTACTACCGGTTATGAAGAAGCTGGTGCACAAGGGCTTATTGCCGCAACCAATGCTGCCAATAGAGTTAAAGAGCGTGATGAGTTCATCATAGGTCGTGATCAAGGCTATATGGGAGTGCTTATTGATGATTTAGCTACCTTAGGTACTAAAGAACCTTATCGTATGTTCACCTCTCGTGCGGAATACCGTTTATTACTTCGTGAAGATAATGCAGATATTCGCTTAACAGAGAGAGGTCGTAAGGTTGGTTTAGTCGATGATGCTCGTTGGAAGCGATTTAATGATAAAATGGAAAACGTTGAACTTGAGCGTCAACGTTTACGCTCTACTTGGGTACAAAAGGATCATCAAAAGATTGATCAAATTAATGCTTTACTTAAAACACCGATGAGTAAAGAAGCTAATTTAGAAGAGTTAATTCGTCGTCCTGAAGTAAATTATGATGATTTAATGAAAATTGAAGGCCTAGGTCCTGCATTAACAGATAAACAAGCATCAGAGCAAATAGAAATTCAAACTAAGTATGCGGGTTATATCGATAGACAGCTTGATGAAATAGCCAAGAAAAAGCGTCATGAAGACACTAAAATCCCAACTGACTTTGATTATCAACAAATTTCAGGGCTGTCTAATGAAGTTGTTGCTAAATTAAAAGATGCTCGCCCAGAAACTATTGGTAAAGCTTCTCGAATTTCTGGTATTACTCCGGCTGCAATTTCGCTATTATTAGTCTACTTAAAAAAACACGGTCTTTTACGCAAATTAGGCTAAAAGCATATAGGTAGGGGCGAGTCGCTATTAACATTTAATTTAACGTTAACTAGTACGGCTCGTCTAAAAAAAAATGACGTTAACACAGCAATTATCGGCATTGATCAGTAAAACTGATCTTGTTGTATCCGAAGAACAAATCGACTTACTTATTCAATACGTTGAATTACTCAATAAATGGAATAAAGCCTACAATCTCACTTCTGTTCGCGATCCTAGTGAAATGCTTATTAAGCACATTATGGATAGTTTAATGGTCGGTGGAGTACTTAAAGGTGAACATTTTATTGATGTGGGTACAGGACCAGGCTTACCAGGTATACCTTTAGCCATTTTATATCCAGAAAGAAGTTTTGTCTTATTAGATAGCTTAGGCAAACGTATTACCTTTCTAAGACAAGTCGTTTTTCAATTAAAACTGACTAATGTTACCCCCGTTAAAACAAGAGTAGAAGATTACCAAGGTGAACAACCTTTTGATGGTGTGTTGAGCCGTGCCTTCTCTTCATTGAATGATATGGTAAGCTGGTGTCAGCATTTAATTACCACAGAGCAAGGGCGATTCTTTGCACTAAAAGGACAATATCCTCAGGATGAGATCACGCAATTACCTGAAAATATTACGTTAGTAGATAGTCATAAAATTACCGTACCTGAGCTAGTTGGCGAACGTCACGTGCTGGTATTGAAGAAGTTGCACTAGAAATAATACCAAGTCCATTAAGTTATTGGCCACTCAGCGAAAATTAAAAGGCTTAGTGGCAAGGCATTGATTGATGATAATGGTTATTCAGGATAATGTGCTCCTGCATTATCTAAGAAGCTACATCCATGTAGCGTCCTTATCAAGATCAATAACGCAGCATATATGCCTTTGCCTTTTATTAGGTACTAGCCCTTTGGGAGCTTATTAGTAAACTAATAACTGCATAAAATTAAAATAGAGGCGCTTGTGGGAAAAATAATAGCAATTGCAAACCAAAAAGGTGGAGTCGGTAAAACGACAACCGCGGTTAATTTGGCTGCCTCATTGGCAGCAACAAAGCGTAAAGTTTTATTAATCGATTTAGATCCCCAAGGTAATGCCACCATGGCAAGTGGTGTCGATAAATATAATGTTCATGCTACGTGTTATGAATTATTGATTGAAGAACAAAGTGTGGAAGAGGTTGTTGTTAAAGAAACGTCAGGTCTTTATCACTTAATATCAGCTAATGCTGATGTTACCGCTGCAGAAATTAAATTGATGGAAGTGTATGCACGTGAACAGCGTTTAAAAAATGCTTTAGCGCCAGTAAAAGATCTTTATGACTTTATTATTATAGATTGCCCACCGTCATTGAATATGCTTACCGTTAATGCGATGACCGCTGCTGATTCAGTATTAGTGCCAATGCAATGTGAGTATTATGCCTTAGAAGGTTTAACCGCTTTAATGGATACCATTACTAAGTTAACTTCTGTGGTAAATGACAAATTACATATTGAAGGCATACTTCGTACTATGTATGATCCTCGAAATCGCTTAGCTAATGATGTATCTGAGCAATTAAAGCGACATTTTGGTGATAAGGTTTATCGCAGTGTAATCCCTCGAAATGTTCGTTTAGCAGAAGCACCAAGTTTTGGTACGCCAGCCATGTATTATGATAAATCGTCGACGGGATCTAAAGCTTATTTAGCGCTCGCTGGTGAAGTTTTACGTAAAAATGATTCCGCGAAAAAAGCCCAGCAAGCTACGACCAGTATCGCCAATTAGCGAAAAGGAAAATTATGAGTACAGCAAAACGTAAAGGTGCAAGTCGTTTAGGCCGCGGTCTTGATGCTTTATTATCACCTGCTATTCCAGCAGCACCTTCAGAAGATATATCTGCTAATTTGGCTGAAAACAGTAACACAATACAAGCGGCAGAGAGTGAACTACAAAAGCTAAACATAACTCAGTTAGTACCAGGTAAATATCAGCCTCGTCGTGATATGTCTGATACAGCACTTGAAGAATTATCATTATCTATTCAATCACAAGGTATTATTCAACCTATCGTTGTACGTTTAGTTTCCGATGATCAATATGAGATTATTGCTGGTGAACGCCGTTGGCGCGCAGCTAAATTAGCACAACTTGATGTGATCCCTTGTTTGATAAAAAACGTACCTGATGAGTCAGCCGTTGCTATTGCCTTAATTGAGAACATTCAGCGTGAAGACCTGAATGCAATGGAAGAAGCGATAGCCTTGGAACGTTTGTTAACCGAGTTTGATTTAACCCACCAAGAAGTTGCTACTGCAGTAGGCAAGTCTCGTACTACAGTAAGTAATTTATTACGCTTAAATAACTTAAATGAAGACGTTAAAACCCTACTAGAAAATGGTGATATTGAAATGGGTCATGCCCGTGCTTTATTGGCGTTAGAAGGTGAATTACAAACCTCAGCAGCACAAACAGTAGCATCAAAAGAGCTAACCGTTCGTGAAACAGAAGGTTTAATTAAGAAGATTCAAAACCCCGTTGCTGAAAAAGAAAAAGTTGAAAAAGCGATTGAAACTATCGAGTTAGAGCAAGGATTAGCTGAAAAATTAGGTGCGAAAGTTGCTATTAGCCATAATACTAAAGGCAAAGGTAAGCTTGTTATTTCATATACAAACTTAGCAAAACTTGAAGAGATATTGGCTAAAATTAACTAATAGTTAGTTACTTATTATATTCATCCTAAAACCAGCTTTTTGCTGGTTTTTTTATATAAAATATATTGTTTAATAATTGTAAGAAATCCTTAATATCATTGAAGATTTATGAATTAACTTGATATAGTAACTCTATGTATTAAGTACCCAAAAAATCTTAAGGATTAGGTTATGTTGAAGTTGCTTTTATCTACATTTTTTTCTCTTTGTTTATTATCTCTTTCCTTCTCTGTGTTTGCCGACGATGATGCCGCGGCATTATTAGTAAAAATGGATGAATTATTTCGTTCAAAGAGCTCTGTTGCCACCATGAAAATGCAAATCATCACCCCAAACTGGCAACGTACCTTGGAGATGCAAAGCTGGACGCGTGGTATGGATGATACTTTTATCAGAGTGTTATCCCCGAGGAAAGATCGTGGTGTTGCTACCCTTAAAATAGATAAAGAAATGTGGAACTATTTCCCTAAAATTAACAAGGTAATAAAAGTACCACCGTCAATGATGATGGGGTCTTGGATGGGATCAGATTTTACTAATGATGACTTAGTACGTGAAGTCTCACTGGTTAAAGAGTACGAAGTATCTAAAAAAGTCGAAGGTGACAACTATCGGTTAACCTTAATCCCAAAAGAAAATACTGTAACCGTTTGGGGAAAAATCGAGTTTATTGTTAATCAACAGACCTTACTGCCTATAGAGCAAAGTTATTTTAATGAAAAAGGGGTAAAAGTACGTTCGATGGAATTTAGTGATATTAGGGATTTTAATGGTAAAAAAATGCCCGCAATAATGACGATGATACCGCTAAATAAGACGGGTCATAAGACCGTTATTGAATATGTTGAAGCTGAATTTGATATTGAACTTGGTGATAATGTTTTTACACTACGCAACTTACAAAAGCGCTTTTAGCTATCCATTTACCATCAACTTAAAAGTAACACCTTATGCTGATATTAAAGCTCGCTTTTCGAAACATCTTACGTAATCGTCGCCGCTCTCTCTTAACGCTTTTAAGTATGGGCGGTGGCTTTTTTTTACTTTGTCTAACACTGTCCATGTCAGAGGGCAGTTATAGCAATATTATTAATATATTCACCCAAGATCATACTGGTCATGTGCAAATTCATAGAGGTAACTATCTTGAACGTCCTTCCTTGTATAAAACCATCCCTCATGCAAATAAGTTAATTAGCAAACTTGAGCAACAAGAAGATGTGATAGGTGTGGCCCCTAGAATTTATGGCCCTTCACTTGCTTACGGTAAAAATAAAACTTTTCCCGCGCAAGTTATTGGTATTGATCCACAACGAGAAGCCCAAACCACTCGTTTAGAAAATAAAATAAAAACGGGACGTTACCTGACGAATCAACGTAGTAATGAGGGATACTTTCCTGCGATGATTGGTTTTAGCCTAGCTAAAAACTTACAGCTTAACATTGGTGATGAACTGGTGTTAATTTCTCAAGGGATTGATGGCTCAATTGCTAATGATATATTTGAAATTACCGCCATTGTTGGTGATGCCAGCTCATATGAAAGAATGAATGTTTATATTGGTTTATCGGCAATGCGAGAATTTTTGTCTATGCAAGTTGGTGAAAAAAGTCAGGTACATGAATTAGCTATTATTTTGGCAAGTCAAAATCAGGCTAGAGGTTTTGCGCTGAAAACTCAGCAGCAGCTTGGCAATAGCGACTTATCAGTACAGCCTTGGCAAGTGGTTGAATCCTCTTTTTATAACAGCATGCAGGCTGATAAAAAAGGCAGTTATGTTTCCATGGGTATTATTATTTTTATCGTTTCTATTGGTGTACTAAATACTATTTTGATGGGCACTTTAGAGCGTACTCGTGAGTTTGGTGTTTTGAAGGCTATTGGAACAAGGCCTTTGGCTGTTTTTAACCTAATAATGCTTGAGTCTTTTGTGCTGGCAATAGTGAGTTGCATAATTGGCTTAGTACTAGCCCTTCCCGTCTGTATTTGGTTGGCCAGTAGTGGCATCCCCATGCCTGAACCAATAGATATGGGCGGAATTATTTTCGATACTATGCTTGGTGAAGTGAGTTGGTTTGTGGTGCTATTACCTTCTATTGTGGTGATTAGCAGCACGTTATTAGTTAGTTTTATTCCCGCTATTAGAGCTGCCAAAATATCCCCTTTAAAAGCATTACAGGCGGTTTAATGATGAATAATCAAACACTGCTAACAATAACCAACAAACAAAATACTCACAGAAATAATACTGGTTTAGTATCCCGTCTTGCTAAGCGAAGTATCTTTAGAAATACTCGCCGTACGTTATTAACTGTTTTACTTATCTCTTGTAGTTTAACCGCTATATTATTTACCGATGCGTTTGTGCGCGGCATGGTCAATACTATGGTAAAAATCAGTACCCAGACATTTTTAGGTGAAGGGCAAATTCATCAAAAAGGTTTTAGGGAAGCAAACGATATTGATTTGTATATCAAAGACACCCCTAGGCTTTATCAGCAACTTGATACAGTAAGTGAAATTCAAGCTTATGCACCTAGAGTGCTTGCCGGTGCTATGACTTCTTCCTCTGAAAATGTTGCCTCAGCTATTATTTATGGCGTTGATGCAAACAAAGAAGCTAGCGTAAGTAAGTTAAAACTTGCCATGACTCAAGGTGATTACTTATCAGGTGTTGATGGTGAAATAATATTAGGTGAACAACTTGCTGATTTATTAGAAATTAGTTTAGGTGATAGGTTAGTTGTAACCGTATCTGAGGCGCATGGAGGAGATTTATCTCAAGCGCTATTTCGTGTCTCAGGTTTATTTAGTTTTAATGAAAGAACCATGGATATTGGCATGGCTTTTATTAACTTATCGCAAGGGCAAACGTTATTAAATATTACTGGTGTTCATGAGATAGCATTACGTTTACAAGAACTTAATCAAGCTGATGATAAAACCTTGGCATTTTGGACTGTGCTAAATACAGAGCAGTTGGAAACCTTGAGTTGGCAAGAATTAGTCCCACAATTGAGTAGTATGTTGGCGATGACTGAATATTCGACATTAATTGTTTCAGTAATCATGTATTTATTAGTGTGTTTGGGTCTAATTAATACCATGTTTATGTCTATTTTTGAGCGACAAACTGAATTTGGTATTTTGCTTGCGATAGGTACTCGCTCAAAGCAGTTATTTTATCAAATAATGTTAGAAGGTTTGTTTATCGGCCTGTTGAGTGTAGTACTTGGTTTACTGCTAGCCTTGGTACTTTGTTACTGGGGCTCCATTGTTGGTATCGATTATTCTGAATTAGAAATGTCAGGATTAACCTTGAATGAACCTATTTACTTAGTACTTGATGTATCAAGCTTTGCCTTGATGGGGCTTGCTACCTTGGCGATAACCTTAATTTCGTGTATTTATCCAGCACTTCATGCAGCACGCTTACAGCCTTCATCTGCTATGCGTAAAACTCTTTAACTAATAAATAGTTAATAAGAAACTGATAACTAGGAATAAGAAGGGGGAACTGATTAATATGACAATACTAGCTGATACAGTCGCAGATGTGGCAATAACGAAGAAGACTGATAGTAATAAAAGTACAGTCATTGAAACAAGTGGCTTATGCCGAGAATTTGGTAAAGGTGATACTTTGGTTAAAGCGTTATCGGATGCCAATATTACCATTGAACGTGGTGAATTCACTGCCATTATTGGTCCTTCTGGCTCAGGTAAATCGACCTTATTACAATTAATTGGTGGTTTAGATACGCCAAGTTCAGGTGATGTTTTTCTTGATAATAAAAATATTAGCCATATGAGCGGTACAGAGTTGTCGGACTTTAGACGGGATCATATTGGTTTTATTTTTCAAGCCTATAACTTGATTCCTGTATTAAGTGCACGAGAAAATATTGAATATATTATGTTACTGCAAGGCATATCAGCACCTGAGAGGAAAAAGCGTGTTGATATGTTAATGCATGCTGTTGGCCTTGATGGATTGGGTGAACGTCGCCCTACCGAACTATCAGGTGGACAACAACAACGGGTTGCGGTCGCTAGAGCCATGGTATCAAAGCCAAGCATTATTTTAGCTGATGAACCTACTGCCAATTTAGATTCTAAAACGGGCGCAGATCTACTGGATATGATGAAAGATCTTAATGAAAAACAGAATATGACTTTTGTATTTTCTACCCATGATCCAAAAATTATGGAACGAGCAAAGCGTATAATACGTTTGGTTGATGGCTGTGTGGTTGATGACGAGCGTAGGGATTAATGTTTCCAACTAAAGCCTTTTTATCATTTACCTTTGTTACCGCCCTAGCCTCAGCTCCTGTTTGTTATGCAGATAGCTTTTCATTTAGTGGTTATGCTAAAAGTTATGCGTTGGCACAAGACAGTATTACTATTGAAAACAGTAATGTTGAATCACCTAATACTGAAGATCAATCTATTGATGGCAACTTTCAATCTCAAAATGCCTTAAGGTTAATGACTTCCTATTTATCAAGTAACACAGGAAATTTTGAAGTGCACTATGAAGTTCAGCCTCTCTATTTCTCAAATAGTGAAATGGCTGCTTATTACACCGATGATAGTTTGGGCGCTATTAATGGCACTATCTCCCCGGCAACTAACCAATATCGCTTTAAAGACTTAGATGCAGTATTAACTGACATAGGTAATAATGGCATAGTCTTGCAAAACCTTGATCGTTTTAATTATCAATACAGTAATCAGTACGGTGATTTGACCATAGGCCGTCAGGTGCTGTCTTTTGGCTCATCACGCTTTATTAATCCCACCGATATTTTTATCCCTTTTGCCATTCAAACCCTTAACCAAGAATACCGTGTAGGTATTGATGCCATTCGCTATAAAGCTGATGTTGGTGATTTTGCAGTAATTGATATGGGGTTTGTTATTGGTGAGGATGGAAAAAAACAAAATAGTGCCGCTTTTTTACGTGGTAAAGACTCTATAAGCGGTAATGATATTGAGGCAATAGCGATAATTCTTGATGATGCTTGGTTACTCGGCGCAGGCATTGAACGCGCCATTGGTGATTTTGGTTTTTGGTTTGAAACGGCATTTATGGATTGGCATCAAACAAGCATCGATGAAGGCATTACTGCAGAAACGTTATCAACTACCGCTCTACCCTCCACTACTTTACCATATTCGAAGAATTACTGGCGTACTTCAATAGGAGCTGACTATGCGTTAAATGAAGATATTATTGTGATGATCGAGTACCACTATAATGGTGCGGGTAGCAAGAAAGTTGATGAGTACAGCGAAATTGCCACACAAGCACCCTACCAGAAAGCAGGCGTGTATTTATACGGTCAACACTATATTATCCCAGCATTAACGTGGTTAGCTTCTCCTTTGTTATCTGTGAGCGCTAGTGCTTTTTATAATATCAGTGACAGCTCGGTATTTATTACCCTGAACGGTGAAACAAGTTGGTCTGACAATCTATATTCGGATTTTGGCCTTTATTTAAGTCATGGTGAAAATATGGAATTTCAAAGGGATGGCATAAATGTTGATTATACTTTTGGTTCAGAGTTTGGCTCATATCCCCCTAGTATATATGCTAGCGTGAGGTATTATTTTTAGTAAGTCGCTTAATATCTAATTACTTCGCCAATTTCTCATAACTTATAAAAACTAGTATAAACTTGATAGATAACTCTTCAATTTTTGCCGAGGTAGTTAAATGTCAAATAAAATTCATGTGCTCATTACGGACGATGAACCGCTTAACCTTGAGCTTATGGAAGAGATTTTAGAAGACCACTACCAAGTTGATTGTGTCAGCTCTGGCCCAGAATGTTTAACCTACCTTGAAACAAATAAACCAGATATTTTATTATTAGATGTGGCCATGCCTAATATGGATGGTTATGAGGTCTGTAAAAAAATTAAAGCCGATGAAGATCTTACTTTACCTATCCTGTTTGTATCCGCACGTGGCAGTTTAGAGGAAAGGTTAACTGGTTATGAAGCAGGTGGAGATGATTACCTAGTTAAGCCTTTCAATAATCAAGAGCTTATCGCAAAAGTAGCAAACATGGTTACCTATATTGAAAGACAAGATCAATTAACAAGTCAGTATAAACAAGCTAGTGATATGGCGATGATGTTGATGTCTAATAGTGGCGAGTCAGGTGTTATAGTTAATTTCATCCGACAAACGTTTGAATGTAGTGATTTTACTGAATTAACCCTGGCATTATTTGAAGCTTTAGAGCAGTTTGAGCTTAATAGCACTATCCAATATTATGATGGTGATGCCAAGCTAGATACCTTTGACTCTAGTGGACTATTTAAACCTGTTGAGTCTGAACTCTTAGAGTTAACAAGAGCAAAGGGGCGAATTTTTAATTTTAACCGTCGAAGTATTTTTAATTTTAGTCATTGCTCCTTGTTGATCAAAAATATGCCGACGGAAGAAGATAAGTATGGTCGTTTTCTTGATCACCTTTGTTTATTAATGGAGGGGCTAAATGCCAGAGTAATCGCTATTATAAAAGCGCTAAAAATTATTGAATATGCCGATTATAACAAGCAACTATTAGTTAGTACCAAACATGGGATCGTTGAAGTAAAGTCACATATTGAGCAGCAAAAACAACAGGCAATAGCGATAAGTGCTCAATTAATGGATCAACTTGAAAAGGATTTAATATTATTAGGGTTGGATGAAGATCAGGAAAAATACTTAGTGTCTTTAATCGATGGGAAAATGTCTGAATTGGCAGAACTATTTGATAAACAAGAAGCGATAGAAGAGTTTTTTAACAACATCATTAACTCACTTGAGTAATAACGTTATATTTATTTTAATTGGTAACAAACGTTTTTGGGATAATAAAGGTGAATTGTGCTCCTTGCTTTGGTTTCTGTAAGTTTTCAGCCCAAATCTTACCATGGTGATAGTTGCATATATCTTTACTAATAGATAAACCTAGACCAGTACCACCTGCTCCTGTATTTGTTCTACTGGATTGTGAAAATTTCTCAAAAATAGTATTTAACTCTGTGTCAGGCACTCCTATACCTTGGTCTGTAATCATAAATTTAATGGCCGGCACTTCAACGTCATTAATGTGAATAGAATATTCAACGAATAGTATTTTGATAATACCTTTGTTAGGTGAAAATTTAATAGCATTAGATAGTAGGTTATATAGTATTTGATGAATTCTATGGTTATCAAACTCAGCCAATAAATCATTACTTTTATTGGTTATCTCTAACTTTATTTCTTTGTTTTCTGTCAATGGTGCTAACTCAATAATAACCTCATTAAGCACCTCTTCAAGGTCATTTTCCTTAATATCAAAAGCCATTTGGTTTGCTTCTAGCTTGGCTAAATCAAGTAAGTTATTGAGTAACAGTAATAATCGTGAACCACTAGTATGTATACGATCATAATACTTAAGTAGCTTGGCTTTATCTGCGGTGTCAATTTTGGTGATACCCAGTTCAGCAAATCCCAAAATACCTAACATGGGAGTTCTCAATTCATGTGATATATTGGCTAAAAACTCAGTTTTTACTGCGTTGGCTCGTTCTGCTTTTTCTACTGCAGTTTCTAACAATTTTTGATTATTAATGATGTCCGTACGCATACTTTTGAAAGCATCATATAATAACTTTATTTCATCACCCCTAACTTTTACTGGCGCCTGCGTTGGTGAGTCGCCATTGAATATATTTATTTCTCTCCTTAACCTCTCTAATGGAAAAATGACTAATTTAATGCCATAAGCGACAAAAATTAAGATAATAAAATAAATAATGATAGAGCTAATAATTTCATATTGCAGCAGACTCTCAAGATCTTCTTCTGCTTCTTCTTGCACAATTTCTTTAGCCATTTTAATACTATCTAATAGCTTACTTTCAAGTGATATTAATGTCTTAGGTAACTCGTGCGCTTGAGTTATGGAGTGTTGAACTTGCCATAAATGATATGCTTGGATGTATTTTTTACTGTTATTATTGATAGCTTGTGCAGCGGCAAACTCTTCTTCCTCCTCTTTACCATCTACCTCTATAACCCTGTCTAAATAATTACTCGCAAGTTGCTTCAGCTTATCTAGCTGCTCAGTTGGAACATTGTCACCTTTCATACGAATACTATAAATCTGCTCAGTGATCTGAGTTAAAATGTTGTGGTCATTAAAGGCATCATTTTTAACCGAGATAAAAAGTATTGAAAAAACAATGGAATACATCATTAATATAGCAAATAAAATCACAGAGGTTGGTAATAATACTTTTAACTTTATTGAATGATTATGAAAGTTTAACGCCATTTTTAACTCAAATTAGCTTTAGAACGGTTGTTAAAAGTATAAAAGAGATTATTTTCTTTGCAAAAAAACAGAGTTTTTTGGTTTTTGATTTGAGTTGATATTTAACGTACAGTACTGGTTGTTATTACTTTCAAGGACGAAATTATGCAAGATCTCCCGCCATTAACTTTGGTTAAAACCTGGCTTGAAGTTGTTCAGCAGCTTGATATCCCTATCACTATTCGCGAAAAACGCAGCAAATTACTGACTTATTATTTTGGCTCTATCAATCAAGCAGAAATATATGTGGAAGAAAATGAATATTATAGCCCACAGGTGTCTTAGCCATTTTTTATCTATTAATGGTCCAACTGACTGAAGTAAATTTGTTATTCGCTTTATGCATTCCAGCTTAAATAACTAGGATTATGATCAGTTTATTAAGGAAGGAAAATGAAAAAGTTATTTGTGCTCGTCTTGTTTGGTTTTTGTTTAGTAAAAGGTTGGCAAGACTTCGGACCTAAAAGCAAACTTGAACCACTATTTTCAGGGAGTTATGTTGCTGTTTATGGTCGGGATTCTTGTGGTTTTACCAAACGCATGGTCAAGAATTTGCAGCAATCACAAGTTAACTATCGATATTTTAATGTTGATGATAAAGTGGTTGCGAACCAATTGCATAGTCGTATGGAACAAGCGGGCATATCAACCAAGCGTTATAATTTACCGGTGGTTGATGTTAATGGTGATTTGTCGGTACGACCCCAATATAGCCAAGTAAAAAAACAGCTCTAGCTTAAGCGAACTTCCCCTTAATACAGGAAATATAATAGTTAAAATCTGAAGGAGATAGATATTGGCAAAAAAGGGAGAAAAAAATATGGTGGTTTATAAATGGTCCACCCGACAGGAGTCGAACCTGTGACCTCGCCCTCCGGAGGGGCGCGCTCTATCCAGCTGAGCTACGGGTGGTTTTTAGACGCTAAATAGTATTAATTATTTTGCTTCTGGGATTTCGCCGCAAATACTATAATTTATCAATATGCTTGTCTAGTTAAGATATTTAAAAATTAGTATTATTCAGGATAATTAACAACAACTATCATCCACTTAACTTACTATATTCCAATATTTTTATTATTTATGTACTTTAACCAAGAAACGGCCTAAAGTTATGAATACCCTATTAAATTTTCGGTTGTATTATCAAAATGAAACCATGTCTTTACGGGTTGCTACCAAGATGTGAACAGCTATTTTTACTTTCAATATTTTTTATTGTTAGTACATTTATAGTCATGCCGACATATGCCCAACAAGTTGAAACTAAAACCATTAAAGCTGATTTTATGGTTAAGGAAATCAATCGTACGGGCAAGTTAACTTTTAAAAGAACACTAAATTTGTCATTTAAGACGAGTGGTTACCTCAAAGAACTTAATATTGATGAAGGTGATAGCTTTACTAAAGGAGAAATATTAGCTCAACTTGATACTGCGGAGCTAGTCGCTGAAAAAAATGCAAGTTATGCACGTTTGTCCCAAGCAAAGCGTGAAGTTAAGCGTATTAATATATTATTAAGTAAAAGTTTAAGTTCTCAACAGGCTCTTGATGACGCTAAAACCTTAGTGGCTACTACACGCGCTAGTCATAAAGTAGCAGAATATAACCTAACGAAATCTCTGTTAATTGCTCCTTTTGATGGGGTAGTACTTACCCGGTTTAGTGAGCTTGGTGAGCTACAAAGCCCAAATCAACATGTCTTACAATTGGCCGCTATTGATAATAACCTAGTGGTTAGAGTTGCATTACCTGCAATAGAAGTGAATTCAATACACTTACAACAAAAAATTGACATAGATTTGTCACCATTTGGTATCACCACAGGTACTGTTAGTAAAATACCAGCGATTGCTAATTCACAAAGTCACCTGTTTAGCATAGAAATATTATTAGCTGATTTAAAAGCAACTCAGGTAGTTGTTGGTCAACTTGCTCGTATTTCAACAGAGATCACTACCAATCAATTAGCTTATCGCTTGCCTATTGGTGCACTGAATAGTGTCGACAAGCAAGGTCGAGCCCTAATTATGTTGAAAAGGGATGGCTCTTCAGAGCTTGATAGTTTTAGCCAGCAAGCGTTTACTATCAAACAGTTATCAAATGAGTATATTTATTTATCAGCACTACCAAATGATATGCCGATAACTGTTATTACACAGGGATGGCAACAACTAGCTTTAACTAAAGCTAAAAACGAAGCGAAGTAACGGATAGTTGAGTATGAAATTCCCTAAATTAGCCATTGAAAATGCCCAATTCACCATAACTGTTTTCCTACTTTTAGTTTTGGTTGGTTTGATTTCATATTTAAATATGCCTCGTTCAGAGGACCCGCAATTTGACTTACCCGTAACCTTAATTGAAGTGGTTTATCCTGGCGCATCTCCGAGTGATATCGAAACTTTAGTGGTTGATCCGCTTGAGCAAGAAATTGCTGAAATTGAAAACATTAAAAAAATTGAAGCAAAGATCAATAACGGCGCAGTAAGAATAACAATCGATTTTCTTTACGGTACCAATGCTGAAGCTTCATTTAACAAGGTAAAGCAGGCGGTATCAACCGTACGGCCGACTTTACCCGATGGTATTGCTAATTTACTTGTTTTAAAAGCAACCCCAAGTAGCGTTGCTATTATGCAACTGGCCTTGTGGTCAGAGCCTACTGATTACAAAGCGATGGAGCTACATGCTAAGTTACTCGAAAAACGCTTAGAAACAATTGAGAGTGTTCGAAAGGCAAGTATTTGGGGCTATCCAAGACAAATTATTGCTGTTGATATTAACCTAGCGCGACTAAAACACTATGGTTTAGCAATCACCGATATTACTCAGATATTGAAGGGGCGAGCACAAAATATCACTCCAGGCTTTGTTGATGCTAGTACTCGTCGTTTTAATGTTAAAGCGAGTGGCAACTTCACTGAAATAGAGGATATCGAAAACACAATTATCGGTGGTAGTACAATCGGTGGTGCCAATGGCGTCTTAAAAGTGAGTGATATTGCGATAGTCAGTTTTGCTGATGCAGAGCCAAGCTATTTAGCGTATTTTGATGATACCCCCGCGATATTTATCACCATCGAGCAACGAGAAAAAACTAATATATTTGTATTAACGGAACAGATAAATAAAGAGCTCAAACAATTTCAGCAAAATCTACCGAGTGATATTAAAGTAGCCAAGTTATTTCAGCAAGCTGATAGCGTTAATGTTCGTGTAAATGGTTTTTTTGATAATTTAACCCAAGGTTTGATTATTGTTGGTTTGATGGCGTTGCTCTTCTTAGGCCTTAGAGAAGCTTTAGTGGTGATTCTTGCTATACCCATTTCGTTTTTAATGGCGATTGGTTGGCTAGATTTTAGTGGTTATGGCTTGCAGCAAATGTCGATTGTTGGTTTGATTATCGCACTGGGTCTATTGGTAGATAATGCCATTGTAGTTACAGAAAGTATTCATAGAGAAAAAAAATTAGGTAAAGATATTAATCAAGCTGCCGCGAGTGGCGCTAGTAAAGTCGCTTGGGCTATTGCTAGTGGCACAATAACCACTATGTTAGCCTTTTTACCTATGTTAAGTATTCAAAGTAATACTGGTGATTTTATCCGTTCAATGCCAGTAACTGTGGTGTTGGTATTGTTTGCTTCATTATTGGTGGCTTTAACGTTAACACCATTATTAGCGAGTAAGTTGCTTGTTGTTATTGAAAAAGACAATAAAGGTAATAATGACAAGCAAGTCAAAAAACGAAAAATACAGACATTACAGCATTATGCCAATAGTTTTGCAGAAACAATTTATGCCAATACCTTAACTATATTAATGCGTCATAAAACAGCAGTGATTGTGGTGAGCTTAGCCATATTAGTGTCAATGTTGTCTTTATTTGGGAAAGTAGGGGTAAGTTTATTCCCTAAAGCTGAAAAACCAATGTTACTTATTAACGTTACCACACCAGCTAATTCCTCATTAGCTTATACAGACAAAGTATTACAGCAAGTTCGTGAGCATGTGAAGCAGTACGAACTTGTGGATAAAATCGCGCTTAATATTGGTAATTCCAATCCACGTATTTATTATAATGAAGTACCAAAGCGTGGCATGATCCGCCTAGGGCAAGCATTATTAGTATTAAAAGCTTATCAGGCAGATGAAGTTACTAGCTTAGTAAGTAGCTTACGAGACGACTTTAATCAATGGCAACAAGCGGAGATCACCGTTAAGGAATTTACTCAAGGGCCGGTAACCGATCAAGTAATAGCTATTCGTTTATTAAGTGAGTCACTTGCTGATTTAGAGCAAGTTGCCAATGACTTAGCGGCTAAAATGCGACAAATACAAGGTATCGTTAATCTCGATAATCCTATTGGTATGGCAAATACCGAGTTAGCGCTTACTATAGATTATCAGCAGGCTGAATTGAGTGGTGTGAGTGTTGAACGGATAGATACTACGATTAGTACCATTTTATCTGGTGCTAACATTGGTAAGTTTAATGATATTAATGGTGAAGATTATCCTATTTTTGTCCGTCGAAATAATCCGAGTATTGATAGTTTAGCGGCAATTGAAATCAGCAATAATCAAGGTGTTGCCATTCCTCTTGACCAGTTGGCGACAATGGAATTAAAGAAAGGAGGCAGTGATTTTTTCCATTATCAAAAATTGCGCATGGCTAAGGTATCTGCTGATGTTGAAACAGGTCACTCAGTGGGTGAAATAACCCAGAAATTAGTCACTTACCTTGAGCAATATGATTTACCGAGTGGTATGTATTATACCCTGGGTGGAGAAGAAGAGTCTCGACAAAAAACCTTTGCTGGTTTAACCCAAGTAATGTTAATTACCGCAATGGGAATCTTTGCCGTTTTAGTCTTACAATTTAAATCAATTCTACAGCCGATGATTATTTTTAGTTCTATCCCCTTTGCTATGGCTGGCTCAATTATAGGTTTATATTTGACAGGCTTATCATTTTCTATGATGGCCTTTGTTGGTTTGATTAGTTTATTTGGTATTGTGGTTAACAATGCCATTATTCTGATTGATAGTGCTAATACTAACTTGAGGCTAGGAATGGATATTCGTCAGGCAGTATTGAAGGCAAGTTCGGTACGTTTTACCCCAATTTTGTTAACAAGTTTAACTACCATGGGCGGTTTAATTCCATTAACGCTATATGGCGGTAGCTTATGGCAACCACTGGGGGTGGTATTAATTTCTGGTTTATGTATTTCTGCAATTTCAAGCTTCTTACTGGTACCTATTTTAACGGAATTGTTCACAAGTCCACCTAATAAAAAGGTAATTAATTAAGCTATAAGATAGCCAAGAAATCTAAGACATTCTAATGAATTCATATATAATATTTTATTCTTTAAAGGCTTATTCATGGTTTGTTGGTAATGTTTTTATGTAACCAATAAAGTGACCAACAAAACCACACCGATAAAATATTAGGATAAAGTAAATGGACGTAATTGGTTCCTCGGGTTATTTTTTAGCGGCTTGTGCTTATGCGGTTTTTATCTTATTACTGTTAGCCGCACGTAATAAAACCCTGGCGGGAAGTTTGATTTTGTTGGCGGCCTTTTTAGTGTCAGCTTCTTCCCTTAGTGCAGCATTACAGCCAAAACAAGGATTTTCATTGCTTATTGTGCTGGCAATTGAAACCTTCAAAATAGCGGTATGGTCTTTATTAATTATCTGTACACAAGCTAATATCACATCCTTAAAGGCTTTTATATCCCACCCAAAAGTTAAACAATACTTACAAATATGGGCTGCTTTGTCAGCACTTTGCTGGGGAGCCGCACTCTTTATTCCTGATAGTGTGAAGTTATTATTTTCATTATTTCTATTACTTAATTTATGGTTATTGGTCTTACTGGAGCAGTTATACCGAAATGCTGATGTCAAAGTAAAGTGGGCTATTTGGTCATTGATTATTGCGTTGGGCATGGCAACTGTTTTTGATTTTGTACTTTTTGCGCAAGCCGCGATGGTTAATCAACTCGACTTTTCATTTTGGTACGCTCGAGGCTTTATTGCAGCTATAGGCATGCCATTAATATTGATAAGTACCCGTCGTATTAAAGATTGGTCTGTTGATGTTTTTGTTTCTCGTGAAGTCGTTTTTTATAGTTCAATGTTGTTAATTTCAGGCGTTTATTTACTCCTATTAGCTATTGCTGGCTATGTCATTAATTATTTTGGTGGTGCTTGGGGTGATGTCATCAGTATCGCTTTTGTCATTTTAGGTGGAAGTGTTTTAGCCGCGTTATTGATCACCGAGAAGGTAAGAAGAGAAGTTAAGGTTTTTATTACGAAACACTTTTTTGCTAATAAATATGATTATCGAGTGGAATGGCTTAAATCTATAGAGCAATTGGAAATAGGTGAAAGCGACGATTATTATCATACCGCTACTCATATCATATGTTCATCTTTGAATATTGAGCAGGGCGCGCTTGTCAAAAAAGTATCGGATGAAACATTTCAGTGTGTTTATCATCAGAATTTCAATGTTGAACAACATGACTTACGTGGATTAGTGGCTGTTGATGAGTTTTGTCAACAACATGGCTGGATTATTGATGTTAGAGAGTTAGCTATTGTTGAGAATAGTTATCCGAACCTACAACTTGATGCAAAGATATTCAGCGATAAACATATTGATATTATTGTGCCTATTTTTATGAATAAATCAGTATATGGTTTCTTCTTACTGGCAATGCCTCCTGAGCAAGGTGTATTAAATTGGGAAGACAGAGATTTACTCTTTTCTATCTCTAAGCAATTGAGTAACTACTTATCGTTAAATGAAGCAAATGAGAGTTTAGCTGAATCCAAGCAATTTGATGCTTTTAACCGTATGTCTGCTTTTTTAGTGCATGATTTAAAAAATATTCAAGCACAGCTGGCGTTAATAAACAGTAATGCCAAGCGACATCGAGATAATCCTGCATTTGTTGATGATGTTTTTGAAACGGTAGAGGCGGCAACTGAACGATTAGATAAAGTGTTAACTCAACTACGTAACAAACAAGTTGCTGAGTCAGCGAAAAAGAATATCGATATAAAATCGGTCATTATGAAGGTTGTAGAACAACGAAATATAGAATACCCACATATTAATGCTCAACTTGAGCTTGATAGTATGATTTCAATCGACGAGGAGACATTTTCATCGGTATTAAATCATTTATTACAAAACGCACAAGAAGCGACAAATGAAGATGGCTGGGTTAAGATAAATGCAGAAATAGTCACAAACGATTTACATCTCAGCATAATAGATAATGGCTGCGGCATGTCCGCTGATTTTATTGCTAATCGTCTATTTAAACCCTTTGATACCACTAAAGGTAACGCTGGTATGGGTATTGGGGTTTATGAGGCAAAACAGTTTATTGAGAGCGTTAACGGCACTATGCAGGTAACTAGCCGTGAAAATGAAGGTAGTCACTTTAAGATAGTTATACCTAGTAAAAAATAAGTAATTAAAAATAAATATAATAAATAAAGGATAGAGCACTGCTATGGAAAAATTATTGATTGTTGATGATGATCTCGGTGTACAAAAACAATTAAAGTGGAGCTTGGCTGATTACGATGTAGTATTAGCTGATACCCGCGAGAGTACTATTGCAGCAGTGAGACGTCATGAACCTAAAGTCGTTACTCTTGATTTAGGTCTCCCGCCTGATGCTGCCAATGCCAGTGAAGGTTTAGCTGCATTAAAGCAAATATTAGAGATTGCTCCGCATACCAAAGTGATTGTTATTACCGGTAACGATGACAGAACCAATGCCCTTAAAGCAATTGAAATGGGGGCTTATGACTTCTATCAAAAACCCGTTGATGCTGATGTAATCAATGTTATCGTTTCTCGAGCTTTTAGTTTAGCAACCATCGAAACTGATAATCGTAGTATGAAATCTATTGTTGGTTGCGATACTGGAATTATCGGTAGTAGCGAAAGTATTGATCGACTTCGTATGATGATACAACGTATTGCTCCTACTGAAATCACCTCGTTATTGCTTGGTGAAAGTGGTACAGGTAAAGAAGTTACCGCGAAAGCCATTCATAAGGTAAGTGATCGCAGCGACAAACCGTTTGTCGCTATTAACTGTGCTTCCATACCTGAGAATTTACTAGAAAGTGAACTGTTTGGCTTTGAAAAAGGGGCCTTTACCGGGGCTCATAAAACGACGCTAGGGAAAATAGAGTGTGCTCAAGGCGGAACTTTGTTTTTAGATGAAATAGGCGATATGCCTTATCATTTACAAGCTAAGTTATTACGATTTTTACAAGAAAAAGTAATAGAGCGCTTAGGTGGACGTAAAGAGATACCTGTTGATGTACGTGTAGTGTGTGCTACTAATCAAAACCTTGAAGAGATGGTTGCAGAAAAAAGCTTCCGAGAAGATCTCTTTTATCGTATCACTGAAATTACTTTAAATATTCCCCCATTACGTGATCGCGAAGAAGATGTTTTGATTTTGGCTAATTTCTTTTTACAGCAATATGCGACGGAATATAAACGTAGTGCTAAATCGTTTGCTGATGATGCTTTATATGGCTTAAGGCATCACAAATGGCCGGGGAATATTCGTGAATTACAAAACAAAGTTAAATCATCAGTAATTATGAGTACCTCTAATCAAGTAACCGCTTTTGATTTAGGTTTCTATGATAAAGAAAACGCTGAGTATGAACTATCGCTAAATCTACGTGCAGTGCGTGAGCAGGCAGAAACTATTGCGATACAAAAAGCGTATGCACTCACCGAAGGAAATATGTCTAAAACATCGGAATTATTGGGTATTACCAGACCGACGCTTTATTCATTAATAGAAAAGTACAAGATTGCTATTAATATTTAATGCTATATACCCAAGCCGCTTGAGGTGGTTTGGGTATTAATACAAGCAGTTGATAGCTATTTGTTATCAGCCTTTCTTTGTAACTCTGAGCTTTGTAACTCCGCATATTCTCGATTCTTTTGTTTCAATAATTTATCTATATAGCGTGTCATTTTGACTTTTTGTTGAATTGAGCTTTCTAATATCTCTTCAACCTCACGTAAAACATTTTTCATATTTTCAACGTTTTCAGTTGAATTAATCACTAAAGGTTGTGGCTTGCTGTTACTCGCTTGAGTTTCACCATTTAACGAGCCAGTGAGCTCTACAGACATCTCTTTAGCTACTTCATTAATAGCCTTACAATCAATACACTCTAGCTCCTCTAGAAAGCCAAATAATAACAAGCGATCAACAAATATATTAATTTTACGTGGTACACCAAGGGTTTTTTCAAAAACTAGTTTAAAAGCTTCATCAGAAAATAGCGCTTCTTTATTGCAGTTTGCTTGGGCTAGTCGGTGATTGATATAATTTTTTACTTCTTCTTCATTAAGCGGCTTTAGATGCGCAGAAGCAATAATTCGTTGCCTGAACTGCTCCATATCTGGAGCCGAAATAATGTCTTTGAGCTCTTCTTGACCTAATAAAAAGCTTTGAATCAGCGGTTTGTTATCAAGCTGGAAGTTTGACAACATACGTAATTCTTCGACTGTTTCTGCTGGTAGGTTTTGTGCTTCATCCACGAGCAATAGTGCACGTTTTCCCTGCTTATGTAAGCTGACCAGAAATTGTTCAATACTTTGTAATAAATCAGCTTTACTGTTGCCTATTACTTTGATGCTAAACTCAGCAGCAACCAGCTCAAGTAATTCATCAGGGGTTAACTTTGTGGTAACAAGCTGTGCAGCAACAATGTTTTCATCGGCAATGTTAGCTAATAAATTACGGGCAATAGTTGTTTTACCTGTGCCAATAGGGCCGGTAATAACGATAAAACCTTCACCTTGATCTAATCCATACTGTAAGTAAGATAAAGCTCGTTGGTGATGGCTTGTGGCAAAGAAAAATCGAGGATCGGGGCTTAACTGAAATGGACGTTCACTAAAACCGTAATAACTTTCATACATGTTAGAAATCTTTTGTTAAATTAATGGAAGCTCGTGCTTCATTATAGGTATATCGCTCAAAATTTGATTGTCTATCAAGGTATTGCAGCGTGAAAAATGCTTTAAGCGAAGACGCTAGACTTTTATTGTAAGTAGCTGATAATGTTTTGTAAATATCTTCTTGTCTAGGGCCGTCAGGTTTATCTTTATCAAAAACATTTTTGTTGTAGCTAACATACACAGTAATATCACTTCGGCTACTCATGCGACGGGTAATACTAAAACGTGCATCAAGGTAATCGTCAATAATACCTGTACTTAAACTTTCTCGTTCACGGTTAGAAAGATCCAAAGTGAAGGTTGTGCGTGATAGCGCTAATTGAGATTGCCAGACAAGGCGTTTATTTAATGAAAACTCATTATCCTCAACTAATTCAAGTGAGCTGACAGGTACATTGGTATAGTCAGTCGTATCGCTAGGCGTTTCGCCTGAAGGTAAACAGTCATTAATACCCGTCGCGTCATTAGGGCACCAAAGGTCACTGTCTATTTGCTGATAATTATTACGGTCAAAAACCTCAATGCTTTCTTGGTAAGAAAGGCTATTGGTAAGCCGTTTGGTCTTGTGAGAAAAATCTACATTATATGAGTCACCAAAAAAACGTTTTGAATACCCTGCTTTAATTGATGTTCTAGATGACGGTTGCCAGTCAATGTCGGCAGCAAGATAGTCATCACTTGCTTCTGTATTATCACGCACGTAGTTGTATGATAAATCAATAATAAAGTGTTTTGCTGCTTGGTAGCGTAAACCAGGGCCCCAAGATGGAATGGCATCAGGATTACTGCCGGCAGCAGTACCGGTAACTCTTTCATTATATAACCGTACAAAAGGGTTCAGCTTGTAAGAGGTAATGACACCTAGTTTTGTTTCTATTCGATAATTTTCACTGGTAAAAAAACTAGTAACAGGGCTAAAACCACCATTTTCTCTGTTAGAAAAAGATCCATCAAGATCCCAGAAAATATAACGAGCAGCATTACCATTTTTACTGTTGATTACAGCAGTGTAACCATGGCTTTCGCCAATCTCATCTTCAGTTTCAGTGACACTAGCAATGAGGGATGAATTGAGTGAGTAATCACTGTTAGCGGTGCTGTATTGTAAACCAGCCGAATGGTTCTGTTGCTGAACCGTATCAGCCGTAACTAAATCAGCTAAGCTATTACCTGTATCATCTTTACTGACATTAGTGATGGATGAATTTGCTATAAGTTGTAGTTTGTCTTCCCACAGAAAGTAGGAGGTATTTGCTTGCAGTGTTTGATAATCGTCATTGAGCTCACTGTCATGGCTATAGCCAGCCAGAGTCTCTGTACCTGCAAAGGAAAACTGGAAGTTTCTTGAACTGAAATTAGCCTCGGCACCAATAATCAACTGGCTTACTAAACTTGACTGTTTATCAAGTTGAGTGAGCTCAATATTATTGGTATAGGTTTCAGTAAGTCCTAAACTTGGTTCAAAGCGCCATTCCCCAGCTAATATCGAATTAGATGAGATTAAGCAACCTACCGCTAAGTAGCATGCTCTTAGCTGAGGTTTACTGGTTCTTTCTGCCATAGCCATATCCATAATAGCCATAGACATCCTTTTTAGATCTAATGGTTTTATTCATCACTAAGCCAATAGCAATATCACTATTTAACTGG
>Ga0209396_1000882_pt1 | contig 34614 bp, 33 predicted proteins | sample GOMGulsemesocosm_6_FD_184638 | JGI IMG/M metagenome (GOLD analysis project Ga0209396, IMG submission 184638) | Methane-oxidizing microbial communities from mesocosms in the Gulf of Mexico - GOM8C Gulf of Mexico (SPAdes) (version 2) | ecosystem: Environmental > Aquatic > Marine > Cold seeps...
TAAGTCAATTTGTTTAAATTTTGGTATTGCAAAAGATTATTCAGGCTTATGTAATTTACGTTTTGATGATACTAATCCAGAAAAAGAAGATGTTGATTACGTAAATGCGATTAAAGATGATGTTCAATGGTTAGGTTTTGAGTGGAATGGTGATATTAACTATTCATCAAACTACTTTGATAAACTTCATAGTTATGCTGTAGAGTTAATCGAAAAAGGCTTAGCATATGTATGTTTCTTAAGCCCAGATCAAGCACGAGAATATCGTGGCACTTTAACTGAAGCGGGTAAAAATAGTCCTCATCGCGATACTTCAGTAGAAGAAAATTTAGCTTTATTTGCCAAAATGAAAAATGGCGAATTTAAAGAAGGCGAATGTGTCTTACGTGCCAAGATTGATATGGCAAGTTCATTCATGGTACTTCGTGATCCAATCATTTATCGTATTCGTTTTGTACACCATCACCAAACTGGTGATAAATGGTGTATTTATCCAATGTATGATTTCACACATTGTATCTCTGATGCCATTGAAGGGATCACACATTCATTATGTACATTAGAATTCCAAGATAATCGTCGTCTATACGATTGGGTATTAGAAAATATCTCAATTGAATGTAAACCACAGCAAATCGAATTCTCTCGTTTGAATCTTGAATATACATTGATGTCTAAACGTAAGCTAAACGAGCTGGTTGAAAATAATCTAGTTGAAGGTTGGGATGATCCTCGTATGCCAACAATTGCAGGTTTACGTCGTCGTGGTTATACACCTGCTTCAATTAGAGAGTTTAGTAGCCGAATCGGTGTAACTAAACAGCAAAACACAGTTGAAATGGGCATGTTAGAAGCGTGTATCCGTGAAGACTTAAACGATAATGCACCACGTGCGATGGCAGTGCTTGATCCAATTAAAGTTGTAATCGAAAACTTTGATGAATCTACAGTTGAAGAACTAAATGCACCAAATCACCCAAATAAAGAAGAAATGGGTAAACGCATATTACCGTTTACACGTGAACTTTATATTGAACGTGAAGACTTTAGAATTGAAGCTAACAAAAAGTTCAAACGTCTTGTGTTAGATAAAGAAGTACGTCTTCGTAACGCATATGTGATTAAAGCAAATCGTTTTGATGAAGATGCTGATGGCAATATCACAACAGTTTACTGTAGCTATGATCCTGAAACATTAGGTAAAAATCCTGCTGATGGCCGTAAAGTTAAAGGCGTAATTCATTGGGTATCTGCAAGTAAAGGCATTAAAGCAGAAGTGCGTCTTTATGATCGACTGTTTAATGTTGCTAATCCAGACTCAGATAGTGAACTAAATCCTGATTCATTAACGATTGCTCAAAATGCAGTACTTGAGCCATCATTATTAAATGCTGAAAAAGAGCAGGGCTTCCAGTTTGAAAGAACGGGTTACTTCTGTCGTGATAATAAAAATGATGAATTGGTATTTAATCAAACTGTTGGCTTAAGAGATTCTTGGGTAAAAATAGAAGCTAAATAAACTGTTTAAGGGAGGGTAGTTGCATATAATACTGCATCTACCTTATACCATATTCGTTAATAACGTGGTCACTTAGCGAGAATTCAAAGCACTTTAGATAAAATATTGGTTACTGATGCTAGTTATTTTCTTATCAAAACCAATGGCTTAGTATAAGGATTTTTGAAATCCGACTTAAAGGAGTTTTTTAGGATTTACACTTCGTTGTTAGGCCAGTTTTTTAAGTGAATAACCATTAATTGTCTGGCATGCCTAAAACTGTAAAATTTCATAAACCAGAGTGGTCGCATAAATATCGGAATTGGTATTATTTATGTCTATTCCTAAATAAATAATAAAAAGCCTATCATCTTGATAGGCTTTTTTATTATTCTATTGAATAATTATTAATAATCAATAAATTAACGATGTGTATCAGCATATTCAGAACAGGATTGTGTATCTTCACATTCACCATAGAGATAAAGTGAGTGATTAGTTAAACGTACACCGTTAGCAGTCGCTATATTAACTTGACGAGTTTCTATTACCTCATCATGAAATTCAATAACTTTACCACATTTCAAACAAACAAGATGGTCATGGTGAGTTGTGCCTGATAATTCAAACACAGATTTTCCACCTTCAAAATGATGACGAGAAACAATACCTGCATCATCAAATTGATTTAATACACGGTATACTGTTGCTAGACCAATTTCTTCATCTTTATCTAAAAGGATTTTATAAACATCTTCAGCGCTGATATGTTGATTTTCAGGAAGTTGTAATATTTCCAATATTTTAATTCTTGGAAGGGTTACTTTTAAACCTGCTTTTTTTAATTCTAAATTATGATCAGTCATTAATTTTTTACTCAAATATCAATATTATTTACTGTGTTTAAAGACACTGTTTATTTTAGCTTAATATACACAGTAAAGCCTGAAATAAAAAGAAATATACTGTTTTACTAATCACTTAATTCAGCAAGACACATTTCTTCAAAAATTTGTGCACACCATTGCTTAACACGATCATTTGTTAATTCTGGTTGGCGATCTTCATCAATGCCTAAACCAACAAAGTGAGAATCATCTGCCATGCCTTTAGATGCTTCAAAGTCATATCCTTCACTTGACCAGTGGCCAACAACGATAGCACCGCGCTCTGTTACAATATCATTAACCATGCCCATTGCATCTAAGAAATATTCTGCATAATCCTCTTGGTCTCCACAACCAAAAATAGCAACTAATTTTTCATTAAAATCAATTTCTTCTAACTCTGGGAAGAAGTCATCCCAATCACATTGTGCTTCGCCGTAATACCAAGTTGGAATACCAAATAATATTAAATCAAATTCAGCGATGTCTTCTTTACTGCTTTTTGCAATATCAAAAACATCAATCATTTTTTTGCCAAGTTCTTTTTGAATTAGCTTTGAAACATGTTCTGTATTACCGGTATCACTACCAAAAAATATGCCTACACTTGCCATGATGAAAAAACCTTCTATCTATCAAATTCGTATTATTCAATTCTAAATGCTAACTTTTCTTGCAGAATTGTTTCTATTAAGACACTACGGCTAATATTTTGTGCATCAGCCATATCATTTAATGCTTCGTAGAGCTCTGCAGAAACTTTAAATTCTACTCGTTTTAATCCACGCGCTTTATCACGTTTCAACTGGTTTCTTTTATTAACTTTCAGTTGTAATTCACGTGATAGTGGATTCGTTTTAGGTCGACCCGGACGCTTCTCATTTTCAAATAAGTCAATCGTCGTTCTGTCTGTTTGTGCTTTAGCCATATTAACTGACACCTGCACCTTGCCAAAAGACTTGGATCAAACCTTTGGCAATAAATCCTGAACACCCTAAAAATAAAACTAACCAAACTACAGCACGACCAAAAAAAGGTACGTTCCCTTTTTTTAGTACATCTTGTATTGCCATACCTATAAAGAAAAATAGGGCTGCAAGGCCAAAATATAACCCCAAGGTTTCAAATTCATTGATTAATTTGCTGACCATTTGTTGACCTATTTAAGATGACCTATGAAATAAACGGCGGTATTGTAGCATAATATTAACTAATTATTATGATAATATTGCATTAGTCTAAAATAAAATCTGTGATTGTTTTATTCACTGCAATCGGCTTTTCAGCATGTAACCAATGACCAGTACCGTGAATGACTTTTGCTTTACAGTTTGGAAACAATTTTAAAAATATTTCTCTCATATCTTCAGTTATGTATTCTGAATTACTGCCTTTTATAAATAAAGCTTCACCTGAAAATGGATTTCCAGTAGGTGATGCGAGGATGTCGCAATATTTACTTTGTAAAATTGGTAAATTAAAACGCCAATCAAAACCATCATCTGATTTTACTAAGCTTTTTAATAAAAACTGCCTGACACCGGCTTCATTTATAAATTCGGCCATGTTGTTATCGGCATCCTGCCTTGTGGTGATATTTGAATCCGTGACAGCGTTTAAACCAAGAAATACATCATCATGTCTGGGTTCGTAAGTAACAGGAGCAATATCTAAGACAACCAACTTTTTGACTTTTTCTGGCATATTTAACGCGACTTGCATTGCAACTTTGCCACCCATTGAATGACCTACAAAAATAGCATGTTCGATAGTTAATTGAATCATTAAGTCATTGATGTCTTCACACATTAATGGATATGACATGTGTTCACTATGATCCGAGCGACCATGGTTTCTTAGGTCGATAGCCGTAACAGTGAAAAATTCAGATAACGCCCGAGCAATGACATTAAGATTTTCTAAGGAGCCAAATAATCCATGAATTAAAATTAAATGTGGCCCTTGCCCAGTTTGTTTATAATGTAACTGCATTTTTTTCCTGAAACAGTATTAATCTCATAATATACAAATTTTATCATATCTATTTAAAGCATCATACACGCTTAAAAAATCACTTCTAAAATTAAATCAGGTATATCAACTTATTACTTTGACAATATATTCCAACTAAATCTGTCAATTGAAAATTGAAACCGTAGAGTATGACGATAAAAAAAGTTATAATATTTTTGAAACGCTATCACAAAGCATTTAAGACAGGAAAATCATGAAAAAAATAGAAATAGATGACGAGTTATATCACTACATAGCCAGTAATACTCAAAGTATTGGTGAAAACGCAACTCAGATTTTACGTCGTTTATTAAACTTGTCACCAGTGTCAGCATCAAATGAGGAACAAGTCGCTCCGATTGAAAAAGCTAATTTAGATGCTAAGCCTGAAGTAATAACAAAAATAGAAGACATCACAGAACCTAAAACAGCTGATATTGTGCCAGCTGACGTATTTAATGTTTTAAATAAAGAAGAGCTCGCGATGCAAAAAGGTGTTGTTGGTCGATTCTTATTTATATTAAGTGCGCTTCATAGAACCCATAAAAATGGATTTTCTAAAGTATTAGAAGTAAAAGGAAAACACAGGATTTATTTTGCGATGAGTAAAGACGCCCTTTTGGATTCTGGCAGTAGCATGAATCCAAAAAATATTCCCGAATCAGAATATTGGGTAATGACTAATTCAAATACAACAAGAAAAAAATTAATGCTTCATGAAGTTGCAATAACACTCGATTATAATGAAACACAAGCAGAAACACTTAGAGATTATTTATAATTTAACAAAGGAATTTAAATGGCTATTCATGACAACGCAGGTAAGCGCGCAACTCAGAGTGATTTGGTAAATATACCAAAATTAATGTCGGCATATTATCTAAATGAGCCTGATATTGAACAATTTCCAGAGCACAAAGTTGCATTTGGTACATCTGGGCATCGTGGTTGTTCATATAATACGCAGTTTAACGAATCTCATATTTTAGCGATTACACAAGCGATTTGTGATTATCGCAAAAATAATAATATTTTTGGTCCTTTGTTTCTTGGTAAAGATACTCATGCATTGTCTGAAGCCGCATTTAATTCTGCAATAGAAGTCTTAGTGGCAAATGAAGTGCAAGTTATTACACAAGAAAATGGCGATTTTACACCCACTCCCGTTATTAGTCATGCAATAGTATGTCATAACGCTAAAAACCCACATGAACTATCTGATGGTATTGTTGTTACGCCATCACACAATCCACCTCAAGATGGTGGTTTTAAATATAATCCACCAAATGGCGGTCCAGCAGATAAAGATGTAACAGACTGGATTGAACAAAGAGCAAACCAGCTGCTTATTGAAGACTTAGTAGAAGTTGAATTATATCCATTTGTTAAAGCATCTCGTTCTGGTTTTACTAAATACATTGATATGATCACGCCATATGTTGAAGACTTAGCAAATATAATTGATTTTGATTCGATTGCTAAATCATCTATAAAAATTGGAATTGATCCATTAGGTGGCTCAGGCATTAATTTTTGGCCTGTAATTGCAAAGCACTACGATCTTGATATCACAGTAGTGAATGATATTGTGGATCCTGCATTTGGTTTTATGCCATTAGATAAAGATGGCAAAATCAGAATGGATTGTTCATCTCCTTATGCCATGACTAATCTAGTTGCTTTAAAAGATAAATTTGATATTAGCATAGGTAACGACCCTGACTACGATCGTCACGGAATTGTTACGCCTGACGGACTTATGAATCCAAATCATTTCCTTGCTGTTTCAATCGACTATCTATGTAATAACAGACCACACTGGCGTAAAGACCTTAAAATTGGCAAAACATTGGTATCAAGTGGCATGATAGATAAAGTCGCTCAAAAAAATAACCGCGATGTTTATGAAGTACCTGTTGGCTTTAAATGGTTTGTTGAGGGTTTAAGTAAGGGAGAATTAGCCTTTGGCGGTGAAGAAAGTGCAGGCGCTTCGTTCTTACGTCTAGATGGCAATGTTTGGTGTACTGACAAAGATGGTTTCATAATGGGATTATTAGCGGCTGAAATGTTAGCTGTCACATCAAAAACACCTTCTACATTATATAAAGAGTTAGAAAATAATTTTGGCTCACCACTTTACAAACGTATTGATGCGCCAGCATCAAGTGAGCAAAAAGCAAAATTATCTAAACTAGAGGCATCTAACGTTACAGCAACAGAGCTTGCAGGTGAAAAAATACTGGCAAAATTAACACATGCACCTGGTAACAATGCTGCTATTGGCGGTCTAAAAGTGGTCACCGAAAACGGATGGTTTGCTGCAAGACCATCAGGAACCGAAGATATTTATAAAATATATCTTGAATCATTTAAAGGTGAAGATCATTTATCTTTATTAGAATCAGAAGCTAAAAAGTTAGTTAATTCAGTCATTAAATAACTATCAAATAAAAAAGAAAAGGCGAATTTATTCGCCTTTTTTTATTTTCGACAACACACATCAACAACACACAATGGGTTTATTAAATTAATGTATATTGAAGCGCTAAAGACAACAGGTGATTTCTTATCAATTAGTCGTGCAAATGAATGGTCGTTAGAACCAACGTCATTTTCATTATCAAATGGTACCTTAGTTGAGGTATTGAATACGGGTGTAATTCAATTTACGCCTAGCTCATCAACTAACAAAGATATTGTATTATCAAGTGCCGTACATGGTAATGAAACGGCACCTATTGAAATATGTGATGAACTTATTCAAAAAATAATCAAACAAGAAATCACACTTAAACAAAGAGTATTATTTATCTTTGGTAATCCTGCTTCTATCAATATAGGTAAAAGGTTTATTGAAGAAAACCTAAATAGGCTGTTCAGTGGTGAACATTCAAAAGGTGAAGGCTTAATAAACCAAGAACGTAAACATGCTAAAAAGCTTGAACAGTATGTAACAGAATTCTTTGAGTCTCAAGATAGCGGTAGATATAGATGCCATTATGATCTTCATACAGCAATTCGCGGCTCTAAAAATGAAAAATTTGCGGTATATCCTTATTTAAATGGCAAACCTTGGAAAAAACATCAGCTAAGCTTTTTATTAGCCTGTGGTGTTAACACAGTATTAATGATGAAATCGGCTGCCACAACGTTTAGCTATTTTTCATCAAATGAATTTGGCGCTGATGCATTTACTATTGAGTTAGGACAAGTTCGCCCGTTTGGTGAAAATAATATGGAGAGCTTTACAAAAGTGAAAACGACGTTAACATCTCTTATAACCCAAAATGAAGTTGCTTACCCTGAATATCAAGATGATCATTTTGAGTTATTTGAAGTTCATCGTGCAATAAATAGAACACAAGAATCATTTTCTTTTCCGTTTGATGATGATGTTGTTAATTTTACTGGCTTTGCAAAGGGAAGTTTAATGGCTTCAGATGGAGAAAAAGAGTACTTAGCTGAAGTTGAGGGGGAAGCAATTATTTTTCCAAATGCACAAGTCGCACTTGGACAACGCGCACTACTGACAGTTGTACCGCTTAAATCAGAAAATATCGTATAGATAACTTTCCACCTTTTTTCTAATCCCACCTTATAAATCTAGGATATTCATCTAAACTTAGTTGAATATCCCTTTACGTTAACGTAAAGTTAAAACAGCTTTAATTTAAACTAAGCCAGATTGATGAACAATCTCTACATGAAATTAAAATATAATGAATTGAAATTTCAATTTATTAATAAAATTCAAATAAATAATCTTAATTTTTAATTTGTAATGATACAAACGAATCTTGAGGTTCATCAACGGCGCTTTAACAACAAGAGTTGAAAGGTTATGAGTAATCCAAATAACGTATCGCTGAATATCAAGCATGATCTTGAATTTATTGATGGTCACGCACTAAATATTCCGACACTGAAAGTACTAGATGCAAATGGTGAAATTTATCCAGGTGCAGTTGAGCCAGATATGGATCAGCAAACTGCTTTGCATTTATATCGGACCATGCGATTTATTCGCGCCTTGGATGAACGTATGCAAGCTGCACAAAGACAAGGGCGAGTAAGTTTTTATATGCAATGTCTTGGTGAAGAGGCTTCAATTACGGCAAGTGCCGCCGCATTAGACAAAAATGATATGATCATGGCGCAATACAGAGAACAAGCTGCATTACGTTATAGAGGTTTTACTTTAGAACAATTTATGAATCAAATGTTCTCTAATGAATTAGATCCTGCGAAAGGGCGTCAAATGCCCATTCATTATGGCTCTAAAGAATTAAATTACATGACAATTTCATCTCCACTTGCAACACAAATTCCACAAGCGACAGGCTATGCTTACGGACAAAAAGTTAAGCATGTTGATAAAGAGACAAATACTTTGTCTAGTCAGATAGACAATATCACTTTGTGTTATTTTGGTGAAGGCGCTGCATCTGAAGGTGATTTTCATGCAGGGTTGAATATGGCTGCTGTATTAAAAGCACCTGTCATATTCTTTGCTCGTAATAATGGTTACGCAATTTCTACTCCAGCAGAGGAGCAATTTGCTGGTGATGGTATTGCAAGTCGTGGTGTCGGTTACGGTATTAAAACAATTCGTGTAGATGGCACTGACGCATTAGCGGTTTATAGCGCGACTAAAAAAGCACGTGAAATTTGTACTATGACTGGAGAGCCTATCCTAATAGAGTCTATTGCCTACAGAGTAGGTGCTCATTCAACTTCAGATGATCCTTCAGGGTATCGTTCAAAACAAGAAGAAGCAGATAACAGCGAAACTTGTCCAGTTAAACGCTTTGAAGCATGGCTACTTAAAAAGGAATGGTTAGATTTAGATGCTGAAAACAAGCTTGATGAACAAGTTCGCGAAGAAATATTAGAAGCACTTAAAGTAGCTGAAAAAGTGGCTAAGCCAGAGTTAATCGATTTAATAACTGATGTTTACGATACGCCAATTCCGTCATTAATTAAACAGTTTGACAAATTAGAAGCACATATCAAACAACACCCTCAAGCATACCCAACAACATCAGGGAGATTGAAATAATGGCTAAGGTTAATATGTTAAAAGCGATTAATTCCGCTTTAGAAATCTCATTGAATGAGAACCCAATGGCATGTATCTTTGGTGAAGATGTAGGTGTATTTGGCGGCGTATTTCGTGCAACTTCTGGATTACAAGAGCAATTTGGTAAGCATCGAGTTTTTAATACACCATTAACTGAACAAGGCATACTTGGATTCGCAAACGGTTTGGCTGCTTTTGGCGCACCAACAATTGCTGAAATACAATTTGCAGATTATATTTTCCCTGCATTTGACCAAATAGTAAATGAATCTGCTAAATTCAGGTATCGTAGTGGTAATGAATTTGATGTTGGAAACCTGACAATTCGTACGCCATATGGTGGTGGTATTGCTGGTGGTTTATATCATTCTCAATCTCCAGAAGCGTATTTTGCGCATACACCAGGTCTTAAGATTGTTGTACCAAGAAACCCTTATGAAGCAAAGGGCCTTTTAAGAGCTGCGATTAAAGATCAAAACCCAGTGATATTTTTTGAACCGAAACGTTTATATCGAGCATCGATAGGCGAAGTACCTGAAGACGATTACATTATTCCATTAGGTAAAGCGCAAGTCGTAAAAGAAGGGACTGATGTCACTTTGTTAGCTTGGGGTGCTCAAATGGAAATTATTGAAGATGCAGCTAAACAAGCACAAGAAGCGGGTATTAGTTGTGAAGTAATTGATTTACGTTCTATTATTCCATGGGATTCAGAAACAATTGCAAAGTCGGTAACAAAAACGGGTCGTTTAATCGTGAGTCATGAAGCGCCTATTACAAATGGTTTTGGTAGTGAAATAGCTGCAACGATTGGTGAAGAATGCTTCTTACATTTAGAGTCTCCAATCATGCGAGTGTGTGGCTTAGATACACCATACCCTCTTGCTTTAGAAAAAGAATATGTTCCAGATGCTTTAAAAGTATTGGCTGCTATTAAACAATCAGTTTCATTTTAGGTGTTAAATTTAATGTCACAAGATTTTATAGTTGAAAGTATTAAATTAAATTCAAGAGGTGGTTTTTAAATGTCACAAGATTTTATATTACCAGACATTGGCGAAGGCATCGTTGAATGTGAAGTTGTGGAATGGTTAGTTGAAGAAGGCGATACTGTTGCTGAAGATCAACCAATTTGTGATGTAATGACTGATAAAGCGCTAGTCCAAATACCTGCAGTTCACAATGGTGTGATCAGCAAGTTATATTATGCTAAAGGTGATATCGCCAAAGTACACGCTCCATTATTCTCTATGGACGTAGAAGGCGATGTTGCAACATCTCAGAGTATTTCGTCTGAACAAATAAAAGAAGAACAACCTTCAACACAAACCAATTTAGAAGCACAACTTGATGATTTCATTTTACCTGACATTGGTGAAGGGATAGTTGAGTGTGAAATTGTTGAATGGCTGGTGGAAGAAGGGCAAGAAATACTAGAAGATCAAGCTGTCTGTGATGTTATGACAGATAAAGCGCTTGTTCAAATCCCAGCAAAGTACTCAGGCACAGTTGCAAAACTATATTATCAAAAAGGTGATGTTGCAAAAGTACATAGCCCATTGTTTCAAATGAGCTTAGCACCTAGCTCTAGTTTAACAGATTCTCCAGCACCTACTGTAATTTCCGCTTCAAAGTCATTGGAGTTAGAAGTCGCTGATACAGTCAAACCTACCACGATAAAATTAAATCAACTAGTTAATACGGTCGTAAATGAAAAAGCAGTTGCATCTCCTGCCGTTAGACGTCGTGCAAGAGAAATGGATTTAGACATTAAATGCGTACCTGGTTCTGGAAAAAATGGTCGAATATATAAAGAAGATTTATCACGCTTTATAGAGGTTCAGAATACAGCTGTATCAGAACCTGTTGCAGAACAATCTCAAAGTGTGAGTCATTCAGTTGATCACGTTGAACCAATTCGTGGCATTAAAGCTGTAATGGCAAAATTGATGACTGAATCAGTATCAACAATCCCGCACTTTACATTTTGTGATGAAATTGATTTAACAGAATTAATTAAACTTCGTGGTGATGTTAAGGAAGAGTATAAGAAACAAGGCATAAAAGTAACTATGATGCCGTTTTTCATTAAAGCTTTGTCATTAGCTATCAAAGAGTTTCCGGTATTAAATTCAAAAGTGAATGATGATTGTACGGAACTGAAGTATTTTGGTGATCATAATATTGGTATGGCAGTTGATTCTAAAGTGGGCTTGTTAGTGCCAAATATAAAACAATGTCAAAACAAGAACATTGTTGATATTGCCCAAGAAGTAACTCGTCTAGCAGATTCAGCCAGAACCGGACGTGTTTCACCAGAAGATCTCAAAGGTGGTACGATTACAATTTCTAATATCGGAGCAATTGGTGGTACTATTGCTACGCCTATTATTAATAAACCGGAAGTTGCCATCGTCGCTTTAGGTAAGTTACAACATTTACCGCGCTTTGATGAACAAGGTAATGTTGTTTCTCGTGCCATCATGCAGGTAAGTTGGTCTGGCGATCACCGTGTAATTGATGGCGGTACTATCGCTCGCTTTAATAATCTATGGAAAGCGTACTTAGAAAACCCTTCTAAAATGATTATGGCAATGAGTTAACTTCTAAAAACTGAAATAATAAACCAGCATATATTTGCTGGTTTTTTTTTGCTTGTAGTTAATCACGTAACTAATTCATAAAAATCCACAATTTAAACTCAATTCCCATTTAAGGTACTTAAACTTTGAATTTATAGGGATATTTAAATGAGCAAAAATGTTGTGATGATCAATCTCATGCCAGATAAAGGTCAAGAACCATTATGTAAATTGGAAAAAGGATTAAAAGAAAAATATGGTGATGTAGTTCAAATTTCAACAGGATCAGGATTTCTAAAAAAGAAAAAGGTCACTAAAAAATGGTTACTTACGCGAGGGATTCAAGTTGATAGATACGATTTGAATCATTGGCTAGAGATGTCTAACAATGGTATATCATTAAAAGAGTCATCATTAAATGTAATGCGTGACTGTAGCAGTGCAATGCGTATTTTATTCTGTGCTCATGGGCATTTAGATTGTACGGATTATTGTTATACGAAAAAAGGCAAACAACTAGCTAACGTAGTTCAACTTGCATATTTTATTGCGAACATCATTTCTAGAGTTAAAGGCAAAGTATTTAATATCGAACTTGTTATGTGCCATGCAGCAAGAACAAAAAGATATACCGATGAACAACAAAGTTTGACAGACAAAGAGCAAGCTAAAACAAGCTTTGCTTATAAAGTTTTTAGAGAAATACATAAACTTGGATTGAATAACTTTACGCTGACCGCCAGAACAGGGGCTGTCAGTTTTGGTGAATTTCAAAACGGTCTAGTTACTGAAGGGGATGAATATGCCGTTTTACATTGGGCCAAGCTTAAATTGGTAAAATCATTCAATTTTACTATGGCACAGCATTATAGGGATGAGATACATCATAGGATTGGAAAGGATAAAGCACTCGCATTAAAAGGAATTATTTCCCCAAGGACAAGTAAAACTTTGTCTACATCAGTTTATCAATTTAAGCCACTTGAAAAAGATGAAGAATGGTTAAGAAAATATTATTTTTATGACGCTCGCATAAGAGAGCTATCTGCAAAGCTTAGGAAAATAGAAAATGATTATAGAGCCGTTCATGGCTCAACCTATGTTAAGTATGGCAAGGGGTCAATTGCAAAAGGTTATGGCGCATTAGAATATTCAATAAAAAGAGGAAGAATCGCTATTACTCATTTATTTAATGATGAAACTACGTATTTAACTCCTTAAAGGAATATAAGATTGTATATATCTAGGTATACGTATCAATTACGTATACCTTCATATTAAAAAATATCATTCGAAAAAGTAGTAAACAGTATAACCAACAATAAAAGCAGGGATTGTTGAATATAAAGTTGCCATAAATGCCGCTTTTGGTGCTAAAGCAATTGCAGGAAATAGTGCATCTCCATCATTTGAAATAGCATTAGCCATGAGAGCAGAGAAGGGGATCACACCTTGAATATATAAGGTTGTTACCACAATTTGCGGTCCACAACCTGGTAGTAAGCCAATTAATAAACCAACTAAAGGCGCTAATACCGCATAATTTGAAAACCATGTTTTCAAATCTAGTCCGAAAAATAACATCGTCAGTTCGTATAAAACAAATGCTGTAACGACCCATGCGGTTACAAAGTGTGTATCTTGCATTACACGATTGAGGCGCGAAGGTTTATTTTGTAAATCATCTTCAGCTGTTAATTCTTGATATGTCTCTCCCTTAGATGTAAAAGCCCACAATGAAACGACAATCAAAGCACAAATTGCGCCAAAAAGTATATTAGCTTCTGAAGCTAGGTTAGATATTGAACTAAAATCATATTGAAAAGCGAGTAACAGTGCTATTATCAAACTTGGAATAAAAACCGCTCGCCAAAAAATTCTCCCTACATATTTAATAGATGTATCTTTTATATTGTTTTGATTATATGACTGAGCAATGGTCGCTGGAGCAAGATAATCAACACTATGGATTTTGTTTACAATATATCCAGATAAAATACCAACAACTAAACCAGTACTTAGAACTATCATGCCATCAAAAGGGCGGGTAGCAAGTAATAAAAAAGCAGCATCTCCCATAGTCGCGGTTAATACAGCAACCACTGAACCGAAGCTAGCCTGACGCTTGGTAAATTGTGTTACAACGATAATAGCCCCACCACAGCCTGGTAATGCCCCTAAAAGTGCACTAATAGGGACTTCTAAGCCTGGAGCATGTTGACGTACATATGAAAGCTCTAATTGAGGGAATTTATCTGCAAGGTAATAATATAAAAAAAGAGTTCCGGCTACGAACACTGATACTTGTAAGAAAGCATCAGATAAAGATTGTAATACGACTTCTTGTGTAGAGGGGGTAAATAATAATGCGATTAATACCAACGGTAATAAGGCACGTTTGTTAAACAATATTTTAGAAATATTGTATTTGTGTGAATCTTGCGTCGAATTAAAAAACATAAAGTACAGCCTCAATATAGGAAACCATACTTTAAAGTTATTTTAAATGCAAATCAATATCATTTGCGTTTAATTTCTTTGAAATTCAGATTTTTTATCCCATTTAGGCCAATCTTTTTGCTCAGATAAGTCAAAACCTACATGATAGAATAATTGTAAGTCTTGTACTGCACCTGATAAATCCCAACCTTTTCTGTAATGGTCACATGCTTGATGATAACAACCACGTAAAATTAAACCCATACGTTTTCTGTATGTAGCAGTTGCATCATCAATGGGTAGTGTACCACCACCGGCATACATAGCCGGTACGCCCATATTAGCAAAAGCAAAGTGGTCTGAACGGTAATATCCACCTGATGATGGTTTAGGATCACCACCAATAGTACGATTTTGCTTACTTGCGGCAATCGTAAGCATATCATCTAGCTCTGATTTACCAATACCAACAACACTGACATCTTTTACTTTTCCTAAAAGATTTAAGCTATCCATATTAATATTTGCAACCGTTTTATTTGCTGGGATAACTGGGTTAGCTGCATAATATTTTGAACCTAATAATCCTTGCTCTTCTGCAGTAACTGCAAGAAAAGTAATTGAGCGTTGAGGGTTTTTAGGTAAAGAAACAAATGCTTGTGCAACTTCAATTAAACCAGCAGTACCCGTTGCATTATCATGAGCTCCATTATAGATTTTATCGCCTTTCTTAGTTGGATCTGTACCTAAGTGGTCCCAATGAGCTGAATATATGACATGTTCATCAGATATTTCACTACCAGGTAAGGTTGCAATGAAATTATTTGATATAGACTTTTTAATGGTATTTTTTACAGTAACACTCGCTGTTAAGTCACCTAAATCTGCATGATGTGATGATTTTGCTGCAAGTTGTTTTTGTTTACTAAAATCTAAACCTGCTTTGTTGAAAATCTCTGTTGCAACATCTTTGGTGATCCAACCTTCAACGGTAACACGATCCATATTGTTATTGTCTTTTTGAAAGCCAAACTGTGGACCTGACCATGAGTTTTCTACAACTGACCAAGGATATGAGGCCGGAGCTGTTTCATGAACAATTATTGCTCCAGCGGCACCTTGTCTGCTTGCCTCTTCATATTTATAAGTCCAACGACCATAATAAGTCATGGCATCACCTGTAAATAAACTTGGATCTTTAGTCGCAAAGCCAGGATCATTGACAAGTATTACAACCGTTTTACCTTTAACATCTAAGCCTTTGTAATCATTCCAATTATATTCAGGTGCATTAACACCGTAACCTACAAATACAAGCTCTGAATTTTCAATTGCTTCAAACTCACTAATGCGAGAAGAGCCCATGACCATATCTTTTTTATATTGATATGTTTTACCACCAATCGTTAAGCCCATATCCGGTGATGCTTCAAGAGAGACTAAAGGTACTTGCTGTAAAAAACTATCACCATTACCAGGTTGGTAACCCAATGCTTTAAAATGTTTGGTTAAATAGTCTAAAGTAAGCTTTTCACCTTCAGTTGAAGGGCCGCGGCCACCAAACTCATCTGATGCGAATACTTTAATATGTGTGGCAAGCTCTTCACTATTAATTGTATTGTATGCTGAATTAAAATCAGTTTGATTTAATGTTGTTGTTGCACAACCAGTAAGTACTAATGTAGCAAGTAAACTTAAACTAAGATGTTTTTTCATTATGCTCTCTTAATAAAGATGAGGATTAAACTTAATTATTCAACACAATATCAGAAGTTAACTTAATGCGGATCTAGTTTTGCGTTAAAACATCAAATATCAAAGATTAAATAAATTTATTTGTAAGAGTATAAGAAGTACTCTTAAATCAGAGTTGTTTTTACGTTAAAATAACCAATATCAAAGATTAAATATGAGTTTACCGGTGAAGTTAAAGTTTGAACCTAGTAAGATTTGGAGTGTTGATTTTAAGCAACATGGGCTATTTAAAGATTTAATTGCGTTATTCAAGCTTGATCAAAATAAACATTGGCCTGATTGTGAGTGGCTTAATTCACATATCAATAATTTAACTTTGGACAGCGGTAAAAAACTAAATTTCATACCCGATCCTCATATTCAAGATGATTCTAGATATTATGAACAAATCATTTACGAAACTGGAAATGTGCCAACACGAATAGATAACTGGCATGATTTGTTTGGTGGTTTAATTTGGATTTTATTTCCAAAAACAAAAACCTTATTGAATAAAATGCATATTGAGCAGATAAATGAACATGGCTTAGTAAAACGTTCAACATCACGTAATGCCATTACTTTACTTGATGAATGTGGCATTTTATTTCCATATAATGAAGAGCAACTCATTGGAGAGCAAATAAAGGAAGATCTAAAAAATCACAAGTGGCAAGATGCTTTTGTGACTCATAGAAGTCAGTGGGGAAATAATATCAATGCTTTTATGTTTGGTCATGCCAATTATGAAATGGCAACTCAACCCTATTTAGGATTAACGGGCAAAGCGCTATTTTTACCAGTTAACAGTGATTTTTACCGCTTATCATTAAAAAATCAATATGAGTACCTAGATACTGTACTTTATCAACAAATTATAGATAATCAGCTATTAAAAAATAATAAAGCTTTATCGCCTATGCCATTTCTGGGCATTCCAGATTGGTATGAAGATAACAATGATGTCGAATTCTACAAAAATATTAATTACTTTCGACCGAAACCCCAACCAAAACAAAGGAAAGTTATATGATTGAAGTATCGGGGCTTAAAAAAAGATTTAAGTTAACTAAAGATCATAAAATTGATAAACAACAAAGTATTGATCCTCGCCAAGATACTGATTATTTTCATTCAGTAAGAGATGTGAGTTTTCATTGTAATAAAGGTGAGGTTTTAGGCCTGTTAGGTCCTAATGGTGCAGGTAAAACAACGACACTACGTATGCTTTCAACAGCATTATTACCTGATCAGGGGTTAATAAAAATTAATGGTGTTGATGTTGTTAAAGATCCACTTTTAGCCCGTAAAAAAATCGGTTTTCTATCGGGGTCTACAGGGTTATATGGTCGATTAACAGCAAAAGAAAATATTGAATACTTTGGTAAACTACATGGTATGAATAAAAAGGTATTGAAAAATAGAACGGAAGAACTTTTTGAAATGCTTGATATGAATAGCTTTGTACATAAAAGAGCAGAGCACTTATCTACAGGAATGAAACAAAAAACCAATATTGCACGCGCTGTGGTTCATGGCCCTGAAGTTGTGGTATTAGATGAGCCAACTACTGGTCTTGATATTATGACGACCCAAACTGTGATTAAATTTATTCAAGATCTTAAATCTCAAGGCACTCCGGTTATATTTTCTACCCATCATTTAGATGAGATAGATTTATTATGTGAACGTGTATCAGTTATAAATGAAGGCATAAGCTGTTTTAACGGAACATTATCTCAATTTAGAGAAACAGGTAATAGCCAAATTTTAAATGAAGCATTTCTTAATATTTTACAGGAGCAGTCAAATGTTTGAAGTTTTTAAAAAGGAAGTGAGAGAGTTATTAAGAGATAAAAAAACTTTATTATTTGTAGTTGCCTTACCCGTATTAATATTTCCAATTCTTTTTGGTCTCATGGGCTTTTTAATGAGCCAAGCAAGTTTAGAAGCGGAACAAAAAGTACATGTATATGCCATTACGGGTAGCCAATATGCGCCTGAGTTTGCTGAAAAGGTAAAATTTCATAAAAGCTTTAAATTAAGCGAAGTAAAATATGAAACAATTGACGAAATGAAAGCTGCAGTACGTGCAGGCGATTTAGATGTCGGTATCCTAATACCTAATGATGCTAGAACGACTTTGTCACAAGGAATACAAAGTGACTGGAAAGTGGTATTCAATGATGCATCAGCATTAAATTTCATTTATAAACGTGTTAATGATGCAATGAAGTCATTTAGTGAAATTTTACAGGCTGAGAAATTTGAACAGCTAGGTGTTACTAAAGAAGAAAGTATCGCTTTATTAAATCCAATTAAAATTGAGAAAATTGATACTGCGGATAAACGAGAAAACTTAGGTGAAAAGCTAGGCGCTTTTATTCCGTACTTACTTATTCCATTAGTACTTGCTGGTGCAAGTTATCCTGCAATTGATTTAGGTGCGGGTGAAAAGGAAAGAGGGACTTTAGAAACATTATTGCTAACACCTGTAACACGTACTGAGCTTGTTTTAGGCAAGTTTTTTACCGTGTTAGCATCATCCTTAGCGACTGCATTTATAACCGTCGTCAGTATGGGGTTTTGGGTCAGTGTTGCAGGGAATTTTGTTGATGCTAAAATCATTACAGAAGTGATGGGGACCATTGGTATAGTTGATTTAAGCTTAATTTTATTAATGCTTGTGCCACTTGCTGGAATATTCTCTTCACTTGTTTTAGCTATTTCAATTTATGCTCGTACATTTAAAGAAGCTCAAAACTATATGGGTCCTCTTTCAATGGTTGCATTTATGCCATTGCTTGTTGCTATGATGCCTAATATGGAATTGACTATGAATACAGCAATGATCCCAATTACTAATGTTGCTTTGGCAATCAAAGAGTTAATTAAAGGGACTGTAGATTACTCTATGGTAGGCATGATATTCGCAGCAACACTAGTTTTAGCGGGTGTATTAATGTCATTTTGTGTACATTGGTTCAAAAAAGAGTCTGTTTTATTTAGATAAATTTTAAATAAAAATAAATGTAATTAGCAGAATAAAAAAGGGGTGATAACATCCCTTTTTTATGTATAAAAATGACTACACATCTAGGAGCTTAAAATATAGAGCGACCTAATTTATTGGTTAGCAATTCTAAAGCTTCAATGCCTGCTAATGAGTTTCCTGAAGGATTCAGTTCAGGAGACCAAACGCAAATGCTCATTTCCCCAGGAATGACGGCAACAATACCACCTCCAACACCAGATTTACCCGGCATACCTACACGATAAGCAAAATCGCCAGCCTCATCATATAAACCACATGTCGCTAATAAAGCATTAATCTGTTTACTCATTTTTTGTGAAATTAACGGTTTTTGTTTACCTACAGGCGTGCCTCGATTTGCAAGAAAACTAAATGTTTTTGCTAAATCAATACAGTTCATTTTGATGGAACATGCTTGAAAATAGTCCTTTAAAACAGATTCAACATTGTTATGAAAATTACCATGATCTTTCATTAAATATGCTATAGCACTGTTACGAGCTGAATGTTTGAATTCAGATCGTGCTACATTTTTATCAAATTGAATTTTTGAATTTTCAGATAGTTCTCTGATTAATTCCATTAAAGAGAATTTAGGTGTATTTAATTTATCAGCCAATAGATCGCTAATAATGAGTGCACCAGCATTAATAAACGGATTTCTCGGAATACCTTGTTCTAGTTCGAGTTGTACTAAAGAGTTAAATGCTTGTCCAGAGGGTTCCTTTCCAACTCTTTGCCAAACCTCTTCCTCTTTATATATTGTTAATGCTAACGTTAAACTGAGTGCTTTTGAAATACTTTGAATCGAAAATTGTATTGAAGAGTCACCTGCATGATAAATCTGTCCATCTACAGTACACACAGCAATACCTAATTGTTGATGATTTACTTTTGCTAAAGCGGGTATATAGTTGGCGACCTTACCTTGGCCTATTAAAGGCATGACATTTTTTAGTATGCTGTTTAGCATTTCATTGGAAATATTGTTCAATTAGGTGTATTCCTACTTCTGTAATCACCAGGAGTCACTCCAGTTAACTTTTGAAACCATCGATAAAATGATCGTGGTTCACTAAATCCTAGATTGATACTGACATCGACTAAAGGTAGATTTGCTTTAGTCAGTAATGTATTTGCTTTATCTAGCCTCAATTCATCTAAAATAGATTTAAATGTTGTATTGTTTGCTTTGAGCTTTCGTTGCAAAGTCTTAGTGCTAAGTTTTAATAAATCAGCTATATCTTGCTGGTGGAATTTACCATTAATTAAATTAAATTCAATAAGATTTCTTACTTTAAGACAAAAATCATCTTCATCGGATAATTTAACAATCAGTTCTTCAGCATGGTTTTCTAATGTCGTTAATAATAGCTTATTTCCTTTATTTAGCGGTAAAGCTAACAAGGCATGATCAAAAATAATCGCATCTTGTTCTTGATTAAATAGTACTTGGCATTTAAAAGTATCATGATAGATAGATTGCTCTTCAAGGCTAGGTTTAGAGCGCTTCAATAACACTTTTTTTGGCATACTATCTTCTTTATATTTTGGTTCAACCAAAAATTGAGCGAAAGTAAACCAAGAAGCCAAACAATTATCGACCATGTGCTGCTTAACGATAGGGTTAGGAAAAATACAATGCCAACTAATATAAAGATCTGACTGTATTTTATTTAATTGGGTCGTTCCCATGTCACCAACCAACTTTTCAAATGGCTGGATTTTTGTAATTGCTTCACCAAGCGTTTCGCAATTCATTGTAATAAAGCCCAATACACTATAGGAACCAGGCTGTACAAATTTAGCCGTATGCAAACCAAATAATGGATCGTCAGAATTTTTTATTAGATAAAAAATTAAATCTTGAAATACCTCTCCACTAATATGCAGACTAGCATCAGATAATTCTACTTGGTTTATACCCAGATTATTTAAAATCGGTATTACATCAATATTTAGCTCTTCTGCTAATTGAAGATATTGATTAACAGCTGGAATAGAAGCCTGACCTAAATTTATTTCATTTTTTTTTTGTACCATAGTGCGCCCTAATTATTTTATATGTCTTTTTAAGACATTTATACGCATGTATCCATTATTACAATCATAATAAAAAATGCAACGTATAATCTAAAACATTAAAAAGGGGGGCCTGAGTACTTTTTTGTAATTAAAGCTTTGTTTATCGAATTTAATTTTATACTAATAATGAAGAGTATCAAAACTTAGGTAGATTCAATGTGTTATCTTATATATGAAGGAAAGATGAAAAAGTTAACTACTTTAGTTTGAGTCGTAGTACTGAATTCATTAACTCCGGTAGCTTTTTAATTTATGAAGATTATTATCTCGTTGTTGGTAACTATTATAAAGAATTACTAACTTCAGGATTTTAATAAAAGGAGAATCAGTAGTAAAGCAGGGCGATTTTATGATCTCGAATAATAAAAATATACCGACTGTATCTGTACACCAAGTAGATTGTCTTTAAGTGAATTTGGAGTTTATGGTTGAGGTTGTCTTAGTCAATCAACAGGATATAAGAAAGTGAATGAATACCAATATTGATTTACAAAACGTTTATGTTGGCGATGTAAAAATACAAATAAAGATATTTTAATTTGATAAGTTAAGCTTGCCGATAAGTATGAGCTAAAACCACTTAAAAATATGCAAATAATTTTTGATTTATTTTTCTAAATCTATCTCATGTTGCAATGTTTCTAATTGATCAATTATTTTAATAAATTTAATACCAAAATCAGTTACTTTATATTCTACTCTTGGTGGTACTTCGTTATAAGCTATACGCTGTAAAATGCCAAATTCTATATTTCTTTTTAAACATGAATTAAGTACTTTAGTCGTCAATCCTTCTACATTAGCCACCATTTCTCCGGGTCTAATTATATCATTTTGTAAAAGCTGATATACCGTTAATGACCATTTACAGCCAATTATTGTTTCTACCATACGTGCTGATTGTGCTGGTGGTGATTTTCTATAAAATAATTTTTCTTTATTATTCATTAAGATGTACCAATAAGTGCTTAGGTGACCAAAATGTACCTACTTTTTTAATGATCATATTTTAAATTAATATAACGCCATCAACCAAGTATTAATTCAAAATATATATTAAATGGAGAAAATGATGAACTTTAATAAATCAGGTGTGGCGCTTATTGTTGGTGGTTCTAGTGGTATGGGTAAAGAGGTTGCTAAACAATTATTAAAAAATAATATTGAGGTTGTTATTGTTGGCCGTAATGTAACTAAATTAGATAATACACAAACTGAACTTGCTCAATTTGGCAAGATATCAGCATTAAAAGCTGATTTATATAAACAAGATGGAATAGAATCAATAAAACGGTTTATTGAACACCCAGATCACAAAATTAGTTATTTAGTTAATGCCGCTGGTTATTTTAATCCGAAAGCTTTTGTAGATCATGATGAAAGCGACTATGAAACGTATATGGACTTAAATAAAGCCATTTTCATAATCTCTCAACTTGTTTCTAAAAATATGATAACTCATGGTGGGGGTAATATTGTAAATATTGGTTCTATGTGGGCTAAACAAGCTATAAAAGCGACACCATCTTCGGCATATTCTATGGCAAAAGCAGGATTACATGCTTTAACACAGCATATGGCTATGGAATTAAGTGATTATAATATACGTGTTAATGCTGTAGCACCAGCTGTTGTAAAAACGCCTATATATGAATCATTTATAGACGAAAATGAAATAAATGATGCGCTTGCTGGATTTAATGATTTCCATCCTATTGGCAGAATTGGCACCGTTGCAGATATCGCAAATACAATTATTTTCTTATTATCTGAAGAATCAAGTTGGGTTACTGGCGCTATTTGGGATATAGATGGTGGTGTTATGGCTGGCCGTAATTAAATATTAGTATTTACGCGGTAATAAATTCGGTGCCGTTTTATGAGGGCACCTAAGGAAATAATAATGTTAAATATGGATTATTCACTAAGAGTTGTGATTAAAACAAACGAGCAACCTTGGATAAAAAGTCCAAGTAAAGGGGTTTATCGCAAGCCGCTTTCAAGAGAAGAAAAAGAAAGCGGGCATGCAACCAGTATTGTTAAGTTTGAGCCCGGCTCTCATTTTTCATCACATGATCATCCGCTTGGTGAAGAAATATTGGTTTTAGAGGGGACATTTTCTGATGAAAGTGGTGATTACCATGCCGGTAGTTATTTTAGAAATCCTGAAGGTTTTGAGCACAGCCCATTTAGTGAGAATGGATGCATATTACTCGTAAAACTTCATCAGTTTAAAAGTGGTGATAATAGCAAAGTAAATATCAGGACTGATAACACCCCATGGTTAGCTGGCAATGGTAATCTTGAGGTAATGCCTTTACATCAATTTGAAGGTGAATCAACTGCATTAGTGCATTGGCCTGCCGGAGAGAGTTTTAAACCTCATGTTCATTTTGGTGGTGAAGAAATATATGTTATTAGTGGTGAATTTATTGATGAAAATGGACGATATCCAACTGGAACTTGGATCAGAAATCCGCATTTGAGTAAACATAATCCTTATGTAGAAGTCGATACTGTTATTTTAGTTAAAGTGGGTCATTTATAGAGTCTGTAGGCAGTTATCCGATTTTAGATTAAACCTTTAAAAGCAAAGCTGTTCATTTTTACTGAATAGAGAAAAGCCCTTTGGTGTTAACTGGTAATAACAAAACGCATTGTGTCTAACAGGCAATATTCGAATCAAGTTTTCATTAACTAGAAACGTAATTACGTTATTATGAAAGTCTAATTGTTTTTTTGTTTCTGATTTATTTATATGGATATCCTTAAATGAGAGCCGTTTACTAAAGGGATAAGCTTTGCTTAACTCTAAAAGTATCGATTTACAAAAAGTATTAAAATCTAAATCGTTCATTATTTATATTCCTGAGTATGGTTTAAAGTTATTAATATAAAAATTTGCACAAATTAGAATACAATCCATATGACTTATTATGATTAAAAGTGATGCCTATATTCTACTTATATCTTTCATTTTAGTAGTAAGAACATAGCGAATTTAACCAGGAAAGGAAAGTTATCTATTGATAACTTATTAAAATCAAAGAATAATCGGAAAAACTAAACAACAAATAAGAATAAATTATGTTAATTGCAATGTTCATGATGGTCGTACTCACATTTATAATTGGAATTGTGACGGTAACTGTTAGAATTAAAAATGTAAAAAAAGGAAAGATGAGCCGGAAGTACTTTAGGTTAATGCAAGGTGATGACTTACCTGATTTAGTCACTAAAACAACACGGAATTTTAATAATCAATTCGAGATACCTGTTTTGTTTTATGTGGTGTGTAGTTTATTCATATCATTAAAAATTGAAAGCGAATTTGCTTTATACGCAGCAACCGTATTTGTAATATCACGCTATGTTCATTCTGTTATACATATAGGTTATAACAATGTGATGCATCGTATGATCAGTTTCTTTATTGGATTTATTTGTGTACTGGCAATGTGGATTAATTTATTAATTATACAAAGTTAAGCTATTAGTCCAGTAATGCTATTAGTCCAAGTAATGCCATTAGATATATTCATGATACAACTTGCCATTCTACCTGTATCGGCATCATAACGCAGGTAGGAATGTGTTTTATTTAAGTGAAGCCATATTGATCTTTTTTTTTGATAATATTCAAACTTAAATTTATTTTATCCAACCAGATAGTAATTTCAGATTATTGAGTCTGGTTGGCTTGAGTATCATTGGAATATCTTTAATTCCTTGATTATCTCTAATACCTGAAAGAGGCTTAAACCCAAGTTTTAAATACACAGCTTGTGCATTTACTGCTGAATTAACAGTAAAATGTCCATGGTTTCCATTAATTAAGCATACATTTTTTGCGTATAACCATAATTTCTTAGCTAAGCCATTACCTTGGTAATTATCAGCAACAAACATGTGAAATAAATGTCTGTTATCTCTCATTGCAATAACACCAGCTAAAACATTGTTAACTTCAATTATATGGTAAAGGCAATTACTATTCATATATTGAACTATGGAGTCTGGTTGCATAGATTTTATGAGTAGTTCTATACCTTCATCAGAACAGTGTGGTGCAATATATTTTAATGATAAATTACAAAGCAAAGTACTTATTTTATTTACATCAGCATAATTAGCTTGTCTTATTTTCATTAATAGTGAACCTTGTTATATGGTACTGAAAAACGTAAGAAAGCTGATAGCCAAAAAACAAAGCCAAGATAAATGCTTACCTTTACTAAAATAACCAGATACAAAACTACTTACTAAAAATACCAAACTCATAGTGTATAACAATAAATTACTCGGCATAGTTTCAAATGCCAATACAAAAGCAATGCCAAACCAAGCAAAAGAAGTGATGTGCCAAGCGAATCTTAATGTATTTTTAGTGAAATCATCACTGCCATAAAGGTGAGGTATATTGGTTCTTTTAAATAAACGCTTTAATATATATTTTTCACCTAAATAAGAATGAATTAATCCTAAGCATATTAATAATAAAGCAGCAATTTTAAGCATTATTATTCAAGCCATTGTTTATCACTAAATTATTTATAGATAAAATTACAGCACTTGATACTGAGTTTGAAAAATACTTTTCTTTCACTTTTAAATAATCAGGGTTTGAAAAGAAATTACTCATAGTCTCTTCGTTTTCAAAATAAATAATAAAAACTCTGTTTATATCTTTATTGTCTGAAGGCAATAATGTTTCACTGACTTTAAAATCACATTTAAAGCCACCACCATATTGTAATAAGATTGTTTTCATTGCATTACGGTAATCTTGATACATATCATCGTTAGTTACATTTAAACCTACAAGCATTTCATATGACATTACTTATCCTTAATTATTGTCCAAATGGGTGAATTTTTGATAGGTCAACAAGTTGTTCTCTGACATTTTTTAAATTGTTGGCATATATTTCTAAGGCTTTTAATCCTGTTAAAATTCGAGATTGCACTTGTGATGTACGGTCGCCTTTATTGGGTGACCAAGGTGATATAATAAAATCTTGTACATTATGTACTATCGCATGCAATGGTAGCCAAGTTAAATGTGTATTCTTAGCAGCATAAGCTTTAAGTAGCGAAATCGGATTACTGCCACCTGAAGAAGTGGACAAGCCAATAGCAAATGCTGGTTTATGACCCAAAGGCAAGCCAGAAGCTGAACCATTAGCACATAATAATAATAAGTTAACGAGGGCTGGCGGGATCATGCCTCCCCATTCTGGGACAACAAATACAACCGCATCACATTTATATAATTGGCTTAAGACAACATCTTTTTCCTGCTGTAACTGGCTATTATCATCTCTACCAAAACCATAATGGTCTAATAAAAAAGGGTATTTTGAAATATCTAAAATATGTGAATCGATATGGGTTTGTTTATCAAAAACGTGGTCATTGATGGCTTCTGATAGGAGTAAACTATTTGATTCTTGCCTTTGACTTGAGCTGATTATAAGTATGTTCATTTGATTCTATTTATGTGGTTTTAAGACATTTTATATTATTTTTGTATATTTTATAATAATTGGTTTGTAACTATTTCTAACGGACGATTAGATTGTTCGTTAGCTCAATCTATTAGTGATAAATTTTTAAAAGTAACATCTCTTAGTAATGATATTAACAAAGGGCAGATATGTGATTAATTATGGGATATTTAAGTTTTGTTTTTATAGATAATGACAATAAGTACTTTCCTAGAGAATAATATATTGCGATTTAATGTTTAAATAATAGATAATATCACTTAAATTCCAGATGAAAAATTAAAAATATGATTAAAAAACACATTGGATTTTCACTTAATATTGTCGCAATTCTATTATTTATACCAGGTATATTTTTACCAATGTTCTCTTTAAGTATGGATATGGCGGTTGATGTAGCAAATACGAGTTTATCGTCAGATTTATTAAGTAAAAAACTATCTTTAATTGAGACTGTACATGAATTATATCAAGATGATAGGATTTTTGTGGCGGGATTAATCTTTTTATTTTCTATTTGTATTCCTTTAATTAAATCATTATTGGTAAGTTGGGCGTATTTTAAACGCAATACAGAACTCGAGAGAAAAATTTATGATTTTGTCAGTAAAATTGGAAAATGGTCTATGGCTGATGTTTTTGTAGTGGCTATATTTTTAGCTGTTTTATCAACTAATCATGCAGAAACCGCAAATACACAACAGATAGCCGTGTTTGGTTTTAAAATGGATTTATTAATTTCTAGTCAAACATTGTCAGCGGTAGGGCAAGGTTTTTATTATTTTGTTAGTTATTGTTTACTTTCATTATGCGCGACTCAAATAAGTTTAAGTAGTCTAACTGCTAAAGTATCAAGTGAAGCTAGCGTAATCCAAAAAAATAGTATGGGTAACACTACTTCATAATGAAACAAATTACTTTAATGAGTGATTTTGCCAGCATGCATAAACATCTTGTTGCTCAGTATATTTAAACTATTGTTTTAATTGTTAATGATCAATAGAGCAAGGGTGGAGTTTGAAGATAATATCTGTGGATGGGCTCACTTAAAACCTTATTGGCCTTGAGTATTGCAGAAACAAAAAAGGTAAGACATCTGTCTTACCTTTTGACCATTTAAACGACATCTAAATGGTAGTGTTACCTCATATAACTTAAAAGTTATAGTGCAACGATGTTTTCTGCTTGTGGGCCTTTTTGACCGTCAGTAACAGTGAACTGTACTTTTTGGCCTTCAGCTAAAGTTTTAAATCCATCACTTGAAATTGCACTGAAATGAGCAAAAACGTCAGGACCAGAAGCTTGTTCGATAAAACCGAAACCTTTTGCTTCGTTAAACCATTTAACTGTACCAGTAGTTGTATTAGACATAATAGAATCCTATTTTTTAAAAGTAATTGTGCCTTAAAGGCGATGTTGCTGGAAGTCTTACTGTTACTTATAAAAAACAGAACGAGGAACATAAAATGTATCTTCGAAATGATATAACATAAATATACTGTGTGCTTTCAATCTGGGGTGCATTATATAGAACTGAATTGTGAAGTAAAGCGTTTTGTTTAAAAAACATACAGGCAAAGGCGGTTTATATTATTTTAAAATTCACAAACTATCGACAATTCCTCCTACATTGCTCTACTACTAATCCCATGTAATACCAATCCCATTAAATAAGTGACCACTCAGAGCCTGTGAGGTTTTACAATTCTAGGCATGTCAGTGAAGGAATGGTTACTCCCTTTCTAACTGGCATAACAACGAAGTGTAAATCCTCAAGGACTCCTTCTTTGCGGGTTTCAAAGCGATTTATGCATCGTTATTGATTTTGACAAGGGAACAACCATTACTTACAACCAATGCCTAGCCTAAAGCGCTTTGAATTCCCGCTGAGTGATCACTTTTTTAACGGGAATGGTATAAGTAAAGGTGAAGCAGGCATGTGTTCTTTTGTATACTAATTTAGTGGTTCGAGAAGTGAAACTAATATGTCATCAGTTAAACTCAGTTTATTCTCGGTCACTTCTTCAGATAGCAATGATTTAGCGAGTTCAGCTTTATTTTGCTGTATTTTTTGAATTTTTTCTTCTATGGAATTTTCAATAATATATTTGTAAACAAATACCGGTTTGTCTTGCCCAATTCTATGTGCTCTATCTGTTGCTTGACTTTCTACCGCAGGATTCCACCAAGGGTCAAAATGAATCACAGTGTCGGCCGCTGTTAAATTTAAGCCTACGCCACCTGCTCGTAAACTAATTAAAAATACGGGTACTTCACCTTGTTGAAATTTATCAATTACTGTTTGTCTTTTTATTGTTGAGCCTGTTAACTTAACAAAATCAATACCAGTAGCCACTAATTCAACCTCTATTAAAGCAAGCATACTGGTAAACTGTGAAAAAATTATTATTTTACGTCCTTCTTCGATTTGTTCAGGCAGTGTTGCCATTAAGTGATCCAGTTTAGCCGATTGTTCTACTTTTTTAGCTCCTTTAAGTGACAATAATTTAGGATGATTACATACTTGTCTGAGTTTTAACAAGGCATCTAATACTTCTATTTGACTACGTTTTAAACCCTTTTCAGCAATGATATCTTTCAAGCGTCCATCCATTGCTAAACGCACTGATTCATAAAGTTCGGCTTGTTTACCTTCAATACGTAATGTTTGAATAATTTCAGTTTTTGGTGGTAATTCGGTGGCAATTTTATCTTTGGTTCTACGTAAAATAAACGGTTTAATACGCTTGTTTAATATTTTTTTGCGTTCCTGATCACTATGTTTTTCTATGGGGGTTCTAAAAAGTTTAGAGAATTGTTTTTGACCACCTAGAAATCCGGGCATTAAAAAATTAAATAGCGCCCAGAACTCACCTAAATGATTTTCCATAGGTGTGCCAGTTAAACACAATTTATGCTGCGCATTAAGTGCTAAAAATGCTTGGTATAATTTAGTTTTTGAATTTTTTATGTAGTGCGCTTCATCAAGGATAATATAATAAAATTTTTGCTCACTATAATGTGCTAAATCTTTAGTGATCAACGCATAACTGGTAATGATAATATCAACTGGAGTTTTTTGCCCATCAATTCTTTCAAGGCAGTCAAAGTGCTGTTTACGCTTTGTACCGTGTAATACTTGATAAGTAAGTTCAGGAGTGAATTTTTCAATTTCATTAGCCCAGTTAAAAATAACACTAGTGGGTGCAACAATTAATACGGGTTGATTTATTCTTCCTTGTTGTTTTTCAATTAATAAATGCGCCAGAGTTTGAATGGTTTTTCCTAACCCCATGTCATCAGCTAAAATCCCATTTAATTGATATTCTCTTAAAAACTGTAGCCAGTTTAGACCTTGGTGTTGATATGTTCTTAATGTAGCCTTTAAATTATCTGGTACAGCAATAGAGGTTACATTTTGAAAGTTTTTAAGTTTATCAGCTAGCACTCTTAACTTACTAGCGCCACTTGATATCAGTCCTTGGTCATCCAAAATGGATAGGGTTTGGTGTCCTTGAAAACGAGATATGTTCATGGTGCCATTTTCATTTAAAGCATTAGGCATAAATAGTTCTATAAACTGCTTTAAAATAGGCTGAACACTTTGATAACGTAAGGCAACAAAATCACCTTTTTCTAGATCAACATAAATAGGTGAGTTTGGTTCAATAAGCTTTTCTTTATCTCGATCAAGTAATGCGGATCTGGGTAACTGTTCAATGGCACTCAGTAAAATAGGAAATGCAGGCATTTTTCTACCATCAATGGTTAAATTTAATCCTAACGAGAAAAAATCATGATCATCGGTTTCTATCACTTCTGCATCAAATACACTATTGGTAGAAAGGGCTTTATAATAAAAATCATCAGCGAAACTTATATTCCAACCTAGTGTTATTAAAAATGATAATTCTTGTTGTAAAAAATGATACCAATCATAACGGTTTTGCATTTGCATCGAAAATTCAGCAGGTTCATCTGGATTTAAATAGCCTTCATCTGTATAGGTGTAGCGCTTAGGTTCAACGGTAAAGTTTAACGCGTTCAGTTTATCAATTACTGTTTGTTCAAAAGCTAAATCTCGGTAAAGCTTTATTGCACCATGCCCTGTATCTTTTGGTGTTACTGTTGTACTTTCATTGTGTGGATTAATTGAATACCCTTGATAAGAAAAGTTAACTTGCACGTAACCAGTTGTTTTATTGGTTTTTACAGGTGTAGTAAAGTGCAAGCACACGTCTGGTGTTGTTATCTCTTGTGGTATTTTTGTTTTTGGTTTAGGCAAGCGAGGAGCTGCGTCACCGAGTGATTGCGCTAGTTTATTCATTACCCAAGGTAATTTATCTTCTTCAAAAATAGGTGAATTGAGTAAATCCGCTTCAAAGTCACACTGGGTGTTGGTATTTAGTTCTCCAAATGAATTGTATTGTTCATCATAATAACAAAGCGGTTGTGCTTTGATGATTTGAATAGAATTTGATGTCTCAACTAAAACCAATTTTAGTGTATGTAAATTGTTATCAAGTGCAAACCATTGCCATTGGGCTTCTAACGGTTTCCCCAAGGTAATAGGTGTATCTAAGTCACTTTTTGTATGCCAAAAACAGCGGTTAGTTTTTATAATACGTTCAAATAAATCAAAATACTTAATGCTATCGCCATACTGATTTGTACGCATATGCTCAGTTAGTATTTTAACATCATCGTTGGTCGCATAGGGGCTATTAATTAACGAACTAGCAGAATATTCACTGTTGAGTGAACGACTCCATCCTCCACTCTTTTTTGGACGGGTTGATTTAATATCTAGCGTAAAGTAATCATCTTCGTTATAAATATTGGGTTTGATAAAGTACAATAATGATTTTTGCAAGCTATTGGTTTGATACCTACTTGGTTGAACTTTAAAGTTACTTAGCCATTTATCAATTACTCTCTCAGGTGAAGCCATGCTGTTATGATTAAACTGTTCATGTATAAAGTACAGCGCTAAGGCTGCGCCATGTTTGCAATCTTTGCCTATATAACAGTCACAATAACTCGCTATACTATTATATTTAATATTAAAGACTAAACGAGTTGCATACCCCATCTGGTTAGAACGCTCACTAAAAACAACACCACGAATTATTTCGCCGTCTAGGGCGCAGGTTTTAATGCCTTTTGCATTAAAAATTCTAGTGCCTTTTTGCCATTCATTTCTGGTAAAGTGATCTTCAAGTAATTCAGGGGTGAAAGTAATTTTAGCCATAGTATTTTATTTATTCGTATTTCAAATAGATTGATAAGTTCGATAGTTATCTGTTTAAACTGCATGATAATCATCAATTACCGCTATAGTCAGAACAAGATTAATAGCTAATCATTTATTCTACTTAATGCGAGACAAATAATAGCATAATGCCTTTATTTTCATAAGTAGAGTAAATGTATTTGTTTGTTATTATTATATATAATAGTTTTTAGGCGATATATATAATTATCGCCTAATTACAGATTAAATGACTTTGAATATATGCCTGAAGATTATCTGTTTAAATTAGCTCCCACAGGATTATAAATTAAGCATGCGTTTTTTTAATCTTGCTAATTCAATCTCGTTTGAGCGAACAGTCAGTTTGATATGACTATATTCATATTCTTCTTTTATAACACTCATACTAGATCGAATTTCCCCTATGATACCTTTAGCGGTATAAGGAATGATTAGTTCATCTTCAATCATTTCTTCTTGTGCAATATCAACAATATATTTATGCAATTTAGTGATATCAAGCGGGTTGCGGGTTGATGTCATCATCGCACCTGGAAACTCAGTCATGAGAGATTGTTGTTGCTCAACACTCAGCTGATCTGATTTATTCAGAACCAATAGATTTTTAATGCCATCAACGCCGACTTCCCCAAGTACGTCATGAACAACATCTAGTTGTGAACGAAATGAAGGATCAGAAGCATCAACAACATATAATAATAAAGACGCATCATGCGCTTCAGCTAAAGTTGAATGAAATGATGCCACTAAGTCATGCGGTAATTTTTTAATAAAGCCTACGGTATCCGATACTAAGATCCGAGGTTGTGTGATTGGATACAGGGCACGAACAGTGGTATCAAGTGTTGCAAAAAGCTTATCTTCTACTAAAACTTCACTCCCTGTGATCGCACGCATCATTGATGATTTACCTGCATTGGTATAACCCACTAGAGCGACACAAAAAAGTTCAGAACGTTGTGTGCGTCTCCCTTTCATTTCATCTTGAACACTTATCAATTCACGCTTTAAAGCGGCTAATTGATCGCGTACTTTACGACGATTTAGCTCTAGGGTTGTTTCACCAGCACCTTTACCCATTTGACGTTCTTTATCACCACAAGATGTCTCACGAAGTCGTGGTGCAACATAATTAAGGCGCGCAATTTCAACTTGTAATTTAGCTGTTTTGGTTCGGGCATGGCGACTAAATATTTCTATGATAATACCGGTGCGGTCAAATACTTCTACGCCTAATTGATTTTCGATATTACGCATTTGTGAAGGCGTTAAATCGCAATCAAATACCACCACATCAGCAGATGCAAAAGGAATATTTTCTGAAGGAATATCAGTTAATGAAGTTTCACTCACTAGGCTAATATCTTCACCTTCTAGCTCAACAGATCCTTTGTTACCCGTTAGGTGGGCTATTTCAGCCAATTTTCCTGAGCCTAGTACATTCAGTTTTTTGGACAAACCTTGCTTTTGTGATTGTGTGCCAATCACTTTAAATCCTAAAGTTGTTACTAACCGCGCAAGCTCAGCAAGAGATTCTTTAGCCTCATCACCTTTAAATTCAGGTGTGCAAATAGATATAAGTAAAGCATGATTAAGTAGTGGTTTTGCTGTTAGTTGCATAAATTTTTATGTTAATGCACCGAAGTGCAAACCTAATGATTCATCGATAGTAGTGTGATCCTACGCTTTTATAGGGAAGCTTTATAGAGAAATAAACAACTATTACAGATATATTCTACTTTTTGATACTTATTAATATTTAATTTAGTGTGTTATTTTTATAAATTCGCATTAATTGCTGCTGAATTCATTTACCGATTAGTTTGGCTTGTTTGTTTTTATATTTAGGGTATGTAGTTAACTTAGAGTGTTGTTTGTTAAATAGTAAGATTAGTTTTAGCTGGGGCATTACTACTGACATTAACTGTCAGTATGTGCTGTTATGCTTTTACCAAAAATAATATTACTTTAATTAAGGAAAATATAATGGTTGGATATATTACTTTGGGTACAAATAACTTACCGCAAGCTATTGCTTATTATGATGAAATCATGTCATTACTAGGAGCTGGAAGATTTATGGAGGATGAGAGGTTTGTTGTTTGGTCTAAATCTCCAGATTCGGTTGGTTTTTCAGTGATAAAGCCGTTTGACAGTAAACCGGCTACAGTTGGTAACGGTACTATGATTGCATTACAAGTTCAAAGTAAAGAAATGGTGCATCAGGTATATGATAAAGCAATAGAGTTGGGCGGTACTGATGAAGGTAAACCTGGTTCCCGAGGTGGTAGCTTTTATTGTGGTTACTTTAGAGATTTGGATGGTAATAAATTAAACATATTTTATATAGCAGAAAGTATATAAAAAAAGCTATAAATTTAATTATGTTTCAAAAACAAAAAAGGTAAGACATCTGTCTTACCTTTTGGCCATTTAGTCATTGTCTAAATGGAAGTGTTAACTCATATAACTTAAAGTTA
>Ga0209396_1000885_pt1 | contig 34538 bp, 28 predicted proteins | sample GOMGulsemesocosm_6_FD_184638 | JGI IMG/M metagenome (GOLD analysis project Ga0209396, IMG submission 184638) | Methane-oxidizing microbial communities from mesocosms in the Gulf of Mexico - GOM8C Gulf of Mexico (SPAdes) (version 2) | ecosystem: Environmental > Aquatic > Marine > Cold seeps...
TGGACCAATGACAGTCGCATCGTTAATTGAGAATACGCTGATTTCTTGTCGAGATTACCATTCAAACGCAGAATAAACCGCGTTAGCTTTAAAAGATAAGAATAAGAAAATAGCTGACATAAAAAAACCGCATTGATTGCGGTTTTTTATTATCTGACATTCGTTTAATTAACGCTTCATCAGCATTTAGAAACTAATGAGTTCCACATCAAAAATCAGTGTCGAACCAGCTTGGATAGAACCAGCACCACGATTACCGTAAGCTAAACGACTTGGAATAAAGAAACGACGCTTCTCTCCCACTACCATTAGCTGCACGCCTTCAGTCCAACCCGGAATAACCTGATTCAAACCAAAAGTGATAGGCTGTCCACGATCGACAGAGCTATCAAAGACGGTACCATCAAGTAGCGTGCCGTGGTAATGCACTGTTACCTTAGTGTTCTTCTTAGGATGTTCTGTGCCAGTGCCTTCTTGTAAGATCTGATATTGCAGACCAGAGGCTGTAGCTTCAACACCTTCTTTTTCAATATTTTCTTCTAAGAATTTCTTACCTAACTCGATATTCTCAACTGCTTGTTTTTTATTGCCGCCTAAACGCTGCATAAAAAAGAAGATCAGTGCACAACCAACAATTACAGATAAAATCTTAAACATTCTGTTTACTTCCCTATTTTTAATTTACTTACGACGCCAAGTTGTGCCGTTCGCACCGTCTTCAAGCACGATACCTAACGCATTCAGTTTGTCGCGGGCATCATCTGCCATCGCCCAATCTTTACTTGCACGCGCATCGTTACGTTGTTTGATCAGCGCTTCAATTTCAGCCACTTCATCATCTTCACCCGCATCACCTTGTAAAAACACTTCAGGATCTTGGGTTAATAAGCCTAACACGTTACCTAAATTAACTAGCTGAGTCGCTAGTTCACTCGCGCGTTTAGCGTCGCTATCTATGCCTGAGCTTTTAACGCGGTTAATTTCTTTAGCTAATTCAAATAATACTGGGAACGCTTCTGGAGTATTAAAGTCATCATCCATCGCCGCTTTAAAGGCTGCAACGTAACTTTCACAGCCAGTCACAACGCCATCAATCTCAGCAACGACTTCAATACCACGTAATGCGGTATATAGACGTTCTAAACTAGCTCGTGCTTGTTTTAGGTTATCTTCAGAGTAGTTTAACTGGCTACGGTAATGTCCTGATAATAAGAAGTAGCGTACCGATTCACCGTCATACTCTTCTAATACATCACGGATAGTGAAAAAGTTGTTTAACGATTTAGACATCTTCACTTTATCAATTTGTACCATACCTGAATGCATCCAAGTATTTACGTATTCGCCTTGGTGTGCACAGCATGACTGCGCGACTTCATTCTCATGGTGGGGGAACATTAAATCCGAACCACCGCCGTGAATATCAAAAACTTCACCTAGGTGTTTGTTGTTCATTGCTGAACATTCGATGTGCCAGCCCGGACGACCTTGACCCCAAGGTGAAGCCCAGCTTGGTTCACCCGGTTTAGCCGACTTCCATAATACGAAGTCCATTGGGTTACGTTTATCCGCTTCCACTTCTACACGTGCACCAGCTTGCAGCATATCTAAATCTTGGCCGCTTAATTTACCGTAATCCGCAAATGTTTTAACTTCAAACAATACGTCGCCGCTGTTGGCTACATAAGCGTGACCTTTTTTCACTAGCTTATCGACGATATCAACGATGTCATCCATATGGCCAGTAACGGTTGGCTCGATATCTGGTTGGATCATATGCAGCGCAGCAAAATCGCTATGCATTGCTTTAGTGAAACGTTCAGTCAGTTGATCGCATGTTTCGCCATTTTCAGCTGCACGTTTAATGATTTTGTCGTCAACATCTGTAATGTTACGTACAAATTTTACGTTATAACCACAATGACGTAAGTAACGCACGACAGTATCAAACGCCACAAATGTACGACCATGACCAATATGACAGTAATCATAGATTGTCACACCACAGACATACATGCCAATTTGTCCTTCGACAATGGGCTTAAATTGTTCTTTTTGACGAGTAAGGGTGTTGTAAATCTTTAGCATCGAATATTGGTCCTTGGGTACGAGTAATTGATGATTTTAACATTAGCATTGACGATTACTAGCTTTGCAACCGGATTAGAGCGGAAATTTTAAAAAGCCCAGCGTAAACTTTAAAAAGTTGTTCATCTGGTATATTTTCTATGCTCTCTTTAGGATTTTTTACTGCTTATCTCACTGATGTAACTGTTGGCAGCTGAAAAACTTTGCCAACGCACGCCTTTAGGATAGAATTTAGCGGTTAATTAACCAAAGGATCATAAGATGATAACTCTACATACAGATTTCGGTGATATCAAAATCGCACTTAACTTCGAAAGTGCACCAAAAACTGCAGCTAACTTTTTAGAATACGCAAAAAGCGGTTTCTTTGAAGGTACTATCTTTCACCGTGTAATCGATGGTTTCATGGTTCAAGGTGGCGGCATGCTTCCTGGTATGGAAGAGAAAGATTCAAACGCAACAATCGAGAATGAAGCTGACAACGGTCTTTCAAACAAACTTGGTACACTTGCAATGGCTCGTACCAACGATCCGCATTCAGCAAGTTCACAGTTTTTCATCAACGTGAAAGACAACTCTTTCCTTGATCACACCAGCAAAACTTCACAAGGTTGGGGTTATTGTGTATTTGGTGAAGTTGTTGAAGGTATGGACATTATTGAGAAAATCAAAAAAGTGCCTACAACAAACCGTCGTGGCCACGGTGACGTGCCAGTTGATGACATTATCATCACGAAAGTGACAGTAGAAGAAGCTTAATTAGCACTTCAATAACTGATAAAAGTACGCTGCCTCGGTAGCGTATTTTTTACAGGAGTATCCCATGACTACCCTCTTCATTTCAGATCTACACCTTGATCATCGTCGCCCACAGATCACCGAATTATTTTTGCATTTCCTTGAGACTGAAGCGCGTCACGCAAAAGCATTATACATCCTTGGCGATCTGTTTGAGTTTTGGTCTGGGGACGATATAAGAAACGAACTAAATGACAACGTTCAGGATGGCTTAAAAGCACTTACCGATAGCGGCGTAGAATGCTATTTCGTCAAAGGTAATCGAGATTTCTTGGTCAGCAAGCGCTTTGCTAAACGCACCGGCGTTGTCGTATTAGGTGATTATACAGCTATAGAATTAGACGGCCAACGTGTACTAATTGCTCATGGCGATACCTTCTGCACCTTAGATGAAAAATACCAAGCCTTCCGCACAGCCGTTAACATGCAATGGCGACAAACATTATTTACTTGCCTACCCGTATTCATTCGCGAAAAAATCGCTGATAAGATCCGCGGCCACAGCCAAGCAGGTAATCAACAAAAAAGTATGTCTATCATGGACGTCACCGAGTCTGAGGTTGTCGCTAAAATGCAAGAGCATGGCTGTAACACCCTGATCCATGGTCATACCCATAAACCCAATATTCATGATGTTAAATTTGCAGATGGCACTATCGGCAAGCGTATTGTATTAGGCGATTGGTTCGATCAAGGCAGTGTATTGACGTGGCAAGATGGCGAATACGATCTACAACAGCGTCAATTTTTAAATACTAAATAAATTAGCTAATACCGATCGGTTAAGAGAAATATGCTAGAAATAAAAATGCCGTTCACCTTAAGTGAACGGCATTACTCATAAGAGGCTTCTTTAAATCTAACCAGAATACTGATTAGTTAATTAGTGAGTCATCATCTAACAGATCACGAACAGATTCATCCATTTCCTGCATTTGCTCGTCTTGAAGTTGATAATACGATAAATCATTTTCATTATAGTCCATCATAACCGCCTTAATAGTACTGTGTGTATAGTTAGTACATCGTTAAAATATGCCGATAATGCAATAGTTCGCTTATCAATTCCTTCTGCTTAGAATTTCCTAAGTCATGAGTTAATCCTAACACAGCTTTATAAAGCTGCAATATCTCTGTAGCCCGCGCTCTGACAGGCTTCCGAGGTAAAAATGCCGTTATGTAATTATTTTTCAACATTTACAGAAATTAAACTTCAAGTGAAACGGAGATCACCGATTAAGAAACAAAACAGGCAATGCATTGATATTCAAATGGATATTTTGATTGAAAAACTACAAAGATAGAACTTATAAATATAAGATATTTCAAAAAGGAATATAGGTAATAAGTTAATACTAAATAGATAGTAAAAATTCAAAGTGAGACATTATATGGGCAACTTATTAAACAGAAATGATTATTGAATTGGTATAGATGGTCGTAAATTGAATAACAAAAATAACAAAGTAAACTATTAACCTCAATCAAGTATGCTCATAGCAATGCATAGCTGATTGAGATTGAGATGAAGAAAAGCGAACAGTCCTTATAGAAGACTAAGCAGGTTGATAGGTAAAAATAAGTACCTTTAATCCTTTACCTGCTTCTGCTTCTTTAAATACTGCCGGCGGCGTTAACTGCTGTTGAAATACACACTCAGGACAGTGCTCAGCAACATTATCAAACAGGAATTGTTCACCTAACTCAGGCGCATTCAAGCATAACATCACCTGACCGCCCGGTTTTACCAGCTGAGGAATACGTTTAATGATCTTACTGTAATCACGTTTAATATCCACACTGCCTTTTTGGAATGACGGAGGATCGGAAATGAGTAGGTCATAAGGCCCATGTTTCTTCAAACGACCGTAAGATTTAAAGATATCCACACCTTCAAATTTCACTTTTTTCAAGTCATGACGATTACTGTGGTGATTATCACGACCAACTGTTAAAGAGGTACGGCTTAAATCCACATTTACCACCTTTTCAGCGCCGCCAGCAAGTGCCGCAACAGAAAATGCACACGTATAAGCAAACAAATTAAGCACAGAAGCGCCTTCCGATTGTGCTTTAACCCACTGTCGACCATTAGCCATATCTAAAAATAAACCAGTATTCTGCGCTCGGCCAAATTCTAAATTATAATTTAAACCATGTTCTTGAATGACGGTTTTATGGCAAGGTTCACCAACAATACATTCGATAGGCGCACGTTCACGGCAGCGGAACTGGGCTAATACCGTTTGGCATTCATCACCTAAACCCGCCTGTAACTGCGCTGCTAACACCTGTAAATATTCAGTGCTCTCTTCACGGTATAAAGTGATCAAGGCAACAGGCTTTAGCCAATCAATATTGATATGTTCAAAATCAGCGTAACAATGGCCACGACCATGAAACAAACGGCTCGCATCTGTAGTCACCGCAGTAAAATCGATAAATTCGATAGGTAATTTTTTTTCTATTTCAGACACTATTTTTCACTCAAAATTTATTAACTTTAAAATAATAAGGGGATGTATCAACATCCCCTTAAATAAAATACGTATTGTTTCTTATGGCCAACATTGTAGCAAATTTTTTAATTTAGCTACATGCGCTTTTAACCGACTATTTTTTAAAATCGAGATCGCTACTGATCAAAATAGAAATCCAGTTATCATCATCGATAGTCTCTAAGCCTATCTTTACAATCATGGTAAGTGGCACAGCTAAAAGCATCCCGACTAACCCTAATAACCACCCCCAAAAAATCAAAGATAAGAAGACAATCAAAGTTGAAAGTCCTAAGCCTTTCCCCATAAATCGTGGCTCAATAACATTACCCATAACCAAATTCACGGTCACATAACCTGCCGCTGCCATACCAGCAGTTAGCGGTCCGTGTTGTAAACCCGCAATAATGACCGCTGGTACAGCAGCAATCAATGAACCAATATTCGGTACATAATTTAATAGAAAAGCAATCAAGCCCCATAATAAGTAGAAATCCACATCCATGATAAACAGCATCAACCCAATACAACAGCCGGTGGCAATACTGACTACCGTTTTAATCGCTACGTATTTGTTTACTGAATCTAAAAATTTATCTAGCTGAGCTAACTTAAATTCTGGATCTTTGAACATGAAATGCAATTTTTTCGGCATTGCATCACCTTCCAGTAGCATAAATACCACGGTTAGCAGGATCAAAAAGGCATTCGCCATCACACCAGATAAACTGCTTAACATCGCAGAAGCCATTGTCATCGCTTGGCCAGGGTTAAAATATTCTAGTAATGTGTCTGAAGATATTTGGATGTTATATTGTTGTAGAAAAGTAACTAAGCCGCCGTACTGGCTGCGAATTTGTTCTTGATAAACGCCCACACTGCCACTTAATTGCTGCACACTGGATCCGATCACACTGGTGATAATTAAGCCAATAATAATAGCCAAAAACAGCACAATAAACACAGCTAAGGTACGTGGAACTCGACAGCACATAAATAATGCAACCAATGGATTACAAATAATGGCAATAAAAATAGCGAGTAAGAAAGGCACAATAACGGGTGTAGCAATCTTAATACCACCCAGTACGATAATTACTGCTGCCAACATCAGCATACTGCGTAACATGTTATTTTCTTGAGACATTAATTTCATACAAGTTCATCATTATTGAGTAAATGGCATAACGAAGCACTTTAACATGATTGCTATAGCAAACATATTGTCAGTAATAATTAGCTTAAACAAAGTAAGAAAATATAGAGATGCTATTAAAAGAGTAAGTAGAATTGAACGTATTAAAAAATAATAAGAAATAATAAGAAATGGTGGAGCCAAACGGGATCGAACCGATGACCTCGACACTGCCAGTGTCGCGCTCTCCCAACTGAGCTATGGCCCCACATATTTGATAATTAACTAAAGGGCTTAGCTAATATCCTGCAGCAGTATTTGCTACTGCAGGAATAATAATCATCTAGATTTATACTGTCAATAACTATCTATGAACACTAAAATAGACTGATTACAAACTACACAATAATCTTTGGATTATAGATAGAAATTAAGCGTTTTCACGTGCAGCGATAAATGCTAATGCTTTATCTATACCCGCTAATGAACGCTCTTTACCGATAAGTTTCAACGTGATATCCAATGAAGGCGATTGGCCTGCACCCGTGATAGCAACGCGAAGTGGCATACCCACTTTACCCATACCGACTTCAAGTTCAGTAGCCGTATCATTGATCGCTGCATGCAGTGTTTCTGCATCAGACCAATCTGCAATCGCAGCGAGTTTCTCTTGAACTTTAACTAACGCTTCTTTGGCTACTGGACGTAAATGTTTCTTCGCCGCAGTTGCATCGAATTCTGCATAGTCTTCGAAGAAATAGCGACTAGATGCAGCTAACTCTTTCAGTGTTTTTGCACGTTCCGCAAGTACAGTCACAATTTCAGCTAGTGCAGGACCATTAGTTGTATCGATACCTTGATCTGCCATATGCCATTCAAGATGAGAAGCCACATATTCAGGTGCTAACGTCTTAATGTAGTGTTGGTTAACCCACTGTAGTTTTTCAGTATTAAACGCAGAAGGCGCTTTGTTTACATCATCAAGACTAAACAATTTGATCATCTCATCGACACTGAATAACTCTTGGTCACCGTGAGACCAGCCTAAACGTACTAGGTAGTTCAACAGTGCTTCCGGTAAGTAACCGTCATCACGATATTGCATTACGCCCACAGCGCCGTGGCGTTTAGACAGTTTCGCACCGTCATCACCCAAGATCATTGCAACGTGAGCATACTCAGGTACTGGTGCACCTAATGCTTTTAAGATATTGATTTGACGTGGTGTATTGTTGAGGTGATCTTCACCGCGTACAACACTAGTAATGCCCATATCCCAGTCATCAATCACAACACAAAAGTTGTATGTTGGTGAGCCGTCAGTACGGCGGATGATCAGGTCATCCAATTCTGAATTTGAGAATTCAACTTTACCGCGGATCTTGTCATCAACAATAACGCTGCCTTCTTTCGGATTACGGAAACGAATAACGAAATCTTCGTCAGTAGTAACAGCACTCTTGTCAGTAATAACAGCACCATGGCTACATTTGCCATCGTAACGTGGACTTTCTTTTGCTGCCATTTGCTTTTCACGTAATTCGTCAAGACGCTCACGTGAGCAATAACATTTGTATGCTTTATCTTCAGCTAGTAACTGATCAACACATTCGTTGTAACGATCAAAACGTTGCGTTTGAAAATAAGGACCTTCATCCCACTCAAGACCGGCCCATTTCATGCCTTCTAAAATAGCATCAACAGCAGGTTGAGTTGAACGTTCTAAATCCGTATCTTCGATACGTAATACAAACTCACCACCTTGGTTTTTCGCGTGTAACCAAGAATAAAGTGCAGTACGCGCACCACCTACGTGCAGATAGCCAGTTGGGCTAGGTGCAAAACGAGTCTTAACAGTCATCAGTCTCACATTACCTTTTACAATGTTTATGATTATCAGCCCTCAAGCGAGGACTGTTTTAGATGTTGCGCATTTTACCATTAAAGCAAAACAAGCAAAGCACTATTTATAATAGTTATTTAATAAGTTTTATTATGCTATTTAATGAGTTCTAAATAATCCGCTTCAGTAATTACAGTCACGCCTTTATCTTGCGCAGCGGCGATTTTATTGGCACCTACTTTTTCACCTGTCACAAGATAGTTAGTTTTACCTGAGACTGACTTAGCGACTTTAGCACCGAGTGATTTGGCATGCTTTTCCATATCGCCACGGCTACCTTGTTGCATTGAGCCAGTGAATACCACAATTTTGCCTGCAATTGGCGATGCCATCGCGTCGCTATCGTTGATATTAGGCGTCACTTCAAGGTTGAAACCTAAACCAAATACGGCTTCAAATTCAGGTTTAATAGCTGCTAATCCTTCAACAATGAGGTTGGCACTTTTTTCTGCAAAACCATCTATTTCCACCAGCTGTTCAGCTGTTAAAGTATGGATAGTTTCAATTGGATGATGCTGTAATAAGCTCTCAGCAATGCCAGTGCCCAAACGGTTGACACCGAACGCAGCCAAGAAACGCCAATCTTCAACCAATACAGAACGGCTCTTCGTTAAGGCCTCGACCAAGTTACTAACAGTTTTTTCTTTGTAACCCATTTCAGCAAGTCTTTCAGGACTATTTTCAAGGGCGTAAATATCAGAGATAGTACGAATACCGTGTGCAAACAAGGTTGTGATTGTTGCTGCGCCAAAGCCGTCGTTATTACTGAGAATATCGAAAAAATATCCCATGGTTTTTTCTATTTGATCGCTGCACTCGCTGCTGTTTAAGCAAAACAGGCTATCGTCAATCCACGCAAGTTCTGCACCACAACACGGGCAATGAGTGGGTATTTCACTTTCAGCAGTTTCAATAATGCGTTCAATTTTAGGAATAACCAGTCCAGAGCGAACTAATTCAATCACAGTGCCAGCGCCAATACCACGATCACGTACCATGCCGTAGTGATGGGCTGTTACGCGGCTGATTTCAGCGCCCGATAGACGTGTTGGCTCTAAACGCAAGACTGGCGTTAATTTACCGTTGCGTGATGTTTGTGGGATCACTTCCAATACTTTGACTTCGGCTTTTTCATCGTTAGATTTAAGCGCGATCTGCCAGCGATGGAATTTACGAGTTGCGCCCATGTTATCTTTTATTGCATCATTTTTACATTCTAATATCACACCATCGACGTCGTAATCACAACCATTCAATACTGAATCAGTAATGGTTTCAAAATCTGCTTTTAGCGCTTCAATCGTACCTTCCCAATTATCCAATTCGATAAACGGATAGAACACCGCCGCACCATCATCAATGGCTTTTTGCACTCGTTCGTCTATATTTTTTTCAGCTATGATCGATGCTTGAATATTACGTGAATTTTCAAAGTGTTCAGCAAGATTAGCTTCGAAATAGCTTTTAGAAATAACAATTTCGCCCTGTTCTTGGCCACGTATGTTACTTTTACCAACTTGTAATCCACGTTCGAATACAAATGAAATATCGCGGCCACGAATACCATCACCGCGAGTATATAACTTTTCACCGTCATCAAACGCCGCAAAACCATCCAGTTTTGGCGTAGCGCGAATGATAATATCTTGTTCGACAATACTCACTTCTAAAGCAGCCTTTTTAACATTATCTAGCCACTTAGAGATCTCTTTTTCGGTGTAAGCTTTGTTGGTCGACATCATGCGTTTTGGCAATAAGACTGTTTTGCCTTCAGCTAATGATTCTGCACCGACACTGGTTAAAAACGGGTGAAATTCACCCTGAGCATTACTGTCTTTGAATAACAATTCAAAATTATCATAAACCGTATCTTCAACAAGTCGTTCACCCGTATCGCGATAGCATTGGTTTGCAGCTTGTAAAAATGCCAATTGTTGCGGTTCTGATAATTTAGAAAATTCTAATTCACCAGCGATCACTTCAAGCACCGTTGCTTGAGAAATGTCATCACTAAACTGCGCTAATATATCTTGTTGAACTGGGTTTAAATCTATCATTTTTTATCCGTCGTAAGCGTGAAAAGCAGCGGTAGTTATTCTGCTAATGCTGTCGATTTTAAGATCAAAAAAGCCCCACAAAAGTGAGGCATTTTAAAATATAAATATTATTGTTGCAGTGCAACTTTGCTTTCAATGTTAGCAACACAGGCTTTATCTGCGGCAATCATTTCAGCGGTAAGAGGATTACGGCTTGCGTCACAAAGTAAGCCATCTACAGCGCTAGCAATACGGTCTGCCGCAGTCAACATCATGTTGTAGTTTCTTGATACTGAAATAGCACAAGGGTACATCATAAACAGCGATATGCCTGGCGTTTGAAATTGTTCCATATAATCAATATCAAAAGTACCTGGTTTAACCATATTTGCGAGACTAAATATGACAGCGCCTTTGCCGGCACCATCAACGTGGCGATGAAAAATATCCATTTCGCCAAATTTAAAGCCTAAAGTCAGCAGTTCTTGTAGTAACTGTGCGCCGTTAATCACTTGATTATCACGTGCCATCACGTTAATAACAAAGACCTGCTCTTCAGGTGCTTCAACGACAGCTGTTCCAGCCGTTTCAATGTTAGTTTCAGGCTCAGCGATTAGTTCAACTTTAACTTCAGCTGTTACTTGTGCTTCACTTTCGACTAATCGTACAGGCTGCTCGACTACATCTGAATCCATCGCTGTCATTGCTGGCAAGTTTTCAACATTAGATAATGGCACAGTATAAATCGGCTCTATAATATCGCAATCTGTATTTATACTCGGTTCGCATGCAGATAATTTGAGACTGTCACCAACAACCGATTCATCGTTGATTTCACAAGCGAATTGCGGTTCTACTTTATCATTTTTAACCACTTCTCTTATCGGCTCTACATGCTGGTTACTGGCGCTATTAGCAGCATTGCTCACCACACGTTTTGCACCAATGCCATCCATATCAAAGCCGTCATTATCTTTCTTTTGCGATTGCAATTTATCTAATGGTTTATCTACCAATGGTTTTACTTGGTTCTTTTTATTTGCCAGCAAGCCATGAGCGATTAAAACTACTATCGCTATCAAGCCTAATATAATAAGAACAAGTCGCAAATCTTGCATAACATCCAATCTCTTAATATTAATTATCAGTAAATTCCATTGCTGCAGCTATATCTACAGCAACAATTCGAGAGACACCAGGCTCATGCATGGTAACCCCAATTAGTTGTTCCGCCATTTCCATGGCCAATTTGTTATGACTAATATATATAAACTGCACGCTGGCTGACATTTCTTTTACCAGTTTACAAAAACGCGCTACGTTCAATTCATCTAGCGGCGCATCGACTTCATCTAGCATACAAAACGGCGCTGGATTGAGTCTAAAAATTGCAAAAACTAATGACAATGCTGTTAACGCTTTCTCACCGCCAGAGAGTAATGATATTCGCGCATTCTTCTTACCCGGTGGACGCGCCATAATCGTAACACCTGCATCTAATATATTGCTAGATGTTAGCTCTAACCACGCTGCGCCACCTCCAAAAACTTTTGGAAATAAAGATTTAAAATCAGTATTAATTTTTTCAAAGGTGCTACTAAAACGTGCTCGCGTTTGTTTATCTATCTTTACAATAGCTGTTTCAAGCGTTTCAATTGCACGCTCAAGATCATCCGTTTGCTCATCTAAATACTGCTTACGTTGCGATTGTTGCTCGAACTCTTCAACAGCGGCCAAATTCACCGCGCCAATAGCGTGAAGTTGTTCATCAATCTTATTCAAAATATGCTGATATTCTTTAGTCGTTAATATGTTACCACACTCGCGTTTCAATGCGACGATATCAACATTATCATCGGCTACTTGCTGATAAAGTAATTGTTGTTTCGCTTTATTATTCGCCTGTTTTAGCGCTAACTGCTGCGCTTTATCTTTGCTCTTTGCAATGTCTCGATTGAGCTTATCATGCTTTATTTGTAAATCGTGCTTGTTCTGTTGCAGCTTACTGCTCTGACTTTTGAATTTTATTTGCTGTGTTTCAGTCACGATTTTCTGTTTTACCACATCATCACGTTGGCGCTGTAATTGTTGTAGCAAAGATTCAGTGCCACCATCGAGCTGTAAGCGTTGCATATCCGCTTGTAACTGTTGATTTTGCGATTCTGTTTTTGAAATCAACTCTTGCTGCTTTTCAATTTCGACCGTGTACTTAGCTTTATTAACAGTTAATAATTGAATTGTCTGACTAAGTTTTTCTTTCTGCTCGGTTAACAGCAAATTATTTTGCTTGGCTTTTTCTGTTTGTAAAGCAATATTATCGTCAATCTGATGTGCATTAATCTGCGCTGTTAACACCGATATTGTTTGCTCGGTTTCGGTAACCTGCAATTGCTCTTGTTGCAACAAAGTTTGCATTTCAGTATTACGTAACGCTAACTTACTGACATTTTCTTGCCAGACAGTTTGCTGCTGTTGCAGTAATTTAATTTCTAATACCAAATTACTATGTTGGTTTTTCAGTTCATTAGTTTTTTGATTATCAGCCGTTATAACATCAAGCAATATAGCCAATTGTGATTGTAATTCAGTTAATTGCTGTTTATCTAAAGCTAATTGAGGCTGTAACTCAGCTATCTTAAGCGCTAAGTCATCCGCTTCTTGCTGTAATATAATTCGACTTTTAACAGCCGCTTTATCAACATTTTGATCTGCTAACCAAACGCCATCATGAGTAAACCAATCCCCGTTAATAGTAATAAAACTTTGTTCTTTTGGGCTTTGTAGTATCGCTGTCATTGCTTGTTGACGAGTAGCAACACACACAATATTATTGAGCAAATAGTTAAATGTTTGGCTGCGTACTTTCGTTGCTAATGTGTCGTCTAGCGCTTTTTCAGTGCTTTGAGTAAACCACTGTAATCCGGGCAACTCATCTAGATTAAACTGACTGACTTCACTGTTAGTCAAAGCATAGGCATCAAGCCAATGACTCAGTACTTTTTCAACTGCGAACTCCCAGCCTGCTTTAACTTGCAATGAGTTTAATAATTGCTTTGGAGAGCGCTGTAGGTTCTGTGCTAACCAGTCTTTACCACTGTCGTCATGACTTCTAACTTGCAGCAAGCCGCTAGTTACTTGCTGACTTGCCGATAGATCTTGTAGCTGCTGACTTTGCTCGGTAACCGCGTGCGTGAGCAACTTGACGCTATCTTCAAGCTGTTGTTTTAATTGCAATTGTTCTTGAGACTGTTGCGTTCGTTGCTCAAGAGTCGAATTGAGCTGCTCTGCAAGCTGTCTTTTATTGCTGATTTTTACGCTACTGTCTTGTCTTGCTAACTGCGATATTTCCGCTAACAATAACTGATGTTGCTCCTGTGTTTTTACATAGAGCTTTTCAGCATGTGTCGCCCTATCCGCTAACATGACTTGTTGAGCTTGCTGATCTTTCTTTATCTGTAGGAAGTTATCTTGCTGCTTTAATAACTGTTCACTTACTGCCTTGCTAGCTATAAGCTGAGTTTCAACATCGAGGATTTCAGTTTGTTTTTGAGTTAATGCTTGTTGATTAACTTGTACTGAGTTTTGTAGTTGCGCTAACTGCTGCTGTTCGCCCTGCAGTAAAGTATTGAGTTGAATTTGCTGTTGTTGGTGTTGAGATTGCTTGGCTGTCGTTTCTTGCTTTCGTGATTTTTGATGAACAATGCTTTGTTCTAACTTACTCAGCTCAGTGCCTTGCTGATAAAAGCTATTTTGCAGTTCATCAAGTTGCAGCTGTAAATCATGTTGCTGAACGCTTATTGCATCTATTCCAGTCGTGATTTTGGTGCGAATAGCCGCAAGCCTAAACTCTTCGGTTTGAATTAGCGTTTGCTGCTTTTCTAGCTGCGCACCAAGACGCTCTACATCATAAATTTGTACGAGTGCTAACTTGGCTTTGCTTTCACGTTGCTGCTTTTTCAAATCACGAAACTGTTTGGCAACCAATGACTGTGCTTGTAGCTTTTCCAGCTGATTACCTAGCTCGATGCGAATGTCACTGAGACGCGCTAAATTGTCACGTGTTTGCTTAATACGCATTTCAGTTTCACGACGCTTTTCTTTATATTTAGAAATGCCAGCCGCTTCTTCGATGAAGTTACGTAATTCAAGAGGTTTTGATTCGATTAAACGAGAGATCATACCCTGTTCAATAATCGCATAACTGCGCGGACCGAGGCCTGTTCCAAGAAATAATTCAGTTACATCTTTACGACGGCACTTATTACCATTGAGATAATATTGATTGGTACCGTCACGAAAATATTCACGGCGAATAGCTATTTCATTATAAGGTGCCAACGAATGCTCTACGCGCTTTTGGCTATTATCGAATAACAACTCCACACTCGCTCTCGAGACTGGCGAGCGTCCTGTCGAACCATTAAAAATAACATCCGCCATAGCATCACCACGTAAATGCTTAGCCGAACTTTCACCGAGTACCCAGCGCACAGCATCAATAATATTGGATTTACCGCAGCCATTAGGCCCAACAACAGCCGTCATGTCATGGGGAAAGAGCAATGTCGTGGCATCGACAAATGACTTAAATCCGGATATTTTAATTTTTTTCAGGTACATGACTTACAGCAGCTAGAGAACAAGCTGAAAACTCTAGCAGATAGCGGGAAGTTATTAAAGAAAGCAGCCGTTAGAATCACGCAGCTGTTGTTTTTTACTGCAATTTTCACAGTCCACTGACAAAGCCATGTTAGGATAATACTTATATTGCATTAATGAAGGTTACAAACATGATCACAACAGCACCAACCGCGTCCGGATTTCACTATTTTTTAAAAGGCTTTTCTTTAATTAAGCAGCCTAAATTATTACCTTTCGTGCTTATTCCGCTATTAGTGAATTTAGTGCTATTTTCTGTGAGCTTCTATTACCTATTTCAACAAGTTGATGTTTGGTTGATCGAACTAGAAACTAATTTAGAGTGGTTAAGCTGGTTATTCTTCATCATCAAACCGCTGGCTTTTATTGCCATATTACTGGTGTTTGGTTTCTTCTTTGGTTCTATCGCTAATATTATCGCCGCACCTTTTAATGGCTTACTGGCAGAGCAAACTGAATTTTTACTTACCAATACTAAAGCGCCAGACAGCAGTATTAAATCAATCCTGCTGGATTTACCACGCGTCATTTCTCGTGAATGGATAAAGATTAAATACTATGTGCCGCGCGCATTAATACTATTTTTGTTGTTCTTTGTGCCTGTCTTAGGCCAGACAATCGCACCGTTCTTATGGTTTGTTTTTACCGCTTGGATGTTGAATATTCAATACGCTGATTATATTTTTGATAATAACAAAATCGATTTTACGACGATGAAATCAGAAATAACCCATAGTCGTTTTCAGTCATTAAGCTTTGGCGCGTCTGTAGCACTGAGTCAATCTATTCCAGTACTGAATTTTATGATAATGCCTGTTGCCGTTTGCGGTGCAACTGCAATGTGGGTAGATAAGAAAGTGGCAGGTTAACACTTGGATCATACCAAGCTTTAAGATTGTAAATGAAATAAAAATGCCGTCTAACATGACGGCATTTTCATATAGTACAGACTGTATATTTCGTGAATACAGCCCTATACTAATTACTCTTCAAAACTTGAAGTTACGGCTTAGCTTTTGGCTACATGTTCCCACATAGACAATACTTGGGCTTGTTTTTTCTCTGTGAGTTCGTTTGAACCTAATGCATTTTGTAAACTATTTACAATTTGAAAGCGAATATCATGCGGAAAAATTTTACCTCGGTTTTCACAAATAGCGACAGCACATGAAATGTGGCTTAAAAGATATTCAGCAGAAAAATGTTGTTCCGACGTTCCTTGTTCTACAAATCCATCAAGCTTTTCCATTAACCTGCTTTGATAAGTAGCGTTAGACAATTATGAGTCCTCATATTCAGGGTTAGCAATACGATACATGATGTAATCACGGTAGCCTGTGGTTACACGAATAAAACCAGATAATAACTGGTCTAACTCAGCGTCCCCTGTATCAGCAATTAAAGGACGCCCTTGCAAAGCCGACAATTTTGATTTAGTTGCCAGCACGATAATATTTTCTCTGCCAATTTGTTTGATCAGCTGTGGCGATAGCTGTTGATTACCACGGCCAAAAACATGGCCCTGTCCACCAATCAGTGTGATCACTAATTTGCAGTCTTTACCGTCGAGCAACTCTAATAATTGCCCGGCCGTTAGATCTTGTGCAATGACTTGATGTTGATGCACGACATCAACACCAAGCAAGGTATTTTCCAATCCCATTTCAGCCATAGTAAAAGCGACGGTTGAACCAGAGCCCATAATGTAATATTCATCTTCCATATCAGCGATAACATCGGCTGCAATATCAGTAAGTACTAACTCATCTGATTCAATACCGCCCATTTTTACGCTTTGTACATAGCGTAAATCACTCGGAACCATCATTTCACCATAGCGCTTAGCTTTTACTGTTCCTTGACGAAAAGCCACTTCATCAATATCCATGACATCAGCCTCTGCCAATGTCACTAATTCGCCTTGGATCAAACGGCGAACAACACAACCCGATGCTTTTGGCGTGACTCCGTAAACACCGGAATGAATTTTACAGCCTGCAGGTACACCTAACACAGGTACCGATTCAGCAATACTTGCACAAATATTTCGCGCAGTGCCATCACCACCAGCAAATAAAATTAAATCGACGTTTTCAGCAACTAAGGCTGCTACAGCAGCCAAAGTGTCTTGTTCTGTAGTCATTAACTTTTGTTCTGAAGTAAAGGTTGCTTCAGCGCTATAAACAACCTGAGTAGCAAAGCCTAGCTCTTCACAACAGCGCTGCCCCATTTCACCAGCAGCAGTTAATATCTGGACTTTATCGATCAGATCAACAAACTGGTTTAATGCTTGTTGCATACGTAGATTAGCTTTTGGCTCTGCGCCTAATGCCAATGCTTGTTCAATGACATTATCACTGCCTTTCAGAGCGACACTGCCGCCAAGTCCAGCGACAGGATTGACAATAACGCCAAGTTTAAACTGCATCGCGTGCATACATACCTCGGTACTCAAAATCCTTGAGTGTAATAGCTTTAGTCTGATAAAACGCTTGCAGCACAGTGACTAAATGTTGGGTTCTACAGGAAAGTCCATTTTCTAAATAAATTTTAACTTGATCGTAAATCTTATGTTGAAAACTTAAACGGTCGATAGTGATGTCGGCGAGGTTATCAGCGCTCACGCGATAATTAAAACCAGCGGCAACAGCAAGGATCCATTCAATCGCTTGCGGCACTATTTCAACCTTTTCAAACGCAGCTTGTTGTTTTTCATTGCGGCCATCAGCAATATACCAATAACCAAAATCAACTTTATCTCTACGAATTTTTCCAGCAACTAACCAATGCGCGATTTCATGTAAACCACTCGCATAAAAACCGTGAGCAAAAATAACTCTGTGATACTCAGCACTAACATAATCTTCATAGTTAACATTAGCGGGTATATAAATCGGCTCGTTATCACCTTTTTCTAATCGAGTATTAAAATCAGCACCAAAAGTCTGATTAAAAACAGCTATTAAATCTTGATATTTGTGTTGTTGCATATTACGCCTAACTAAATTACTTGCATTCGCGACGCTTAAACACGCCGATATAGTACTCTTAAAGGGATAAAACTTCTGCTGATATATAACAACAAAATCAATAGTATTTACTATTTAATTTTATTTTACCCCTATAATAACCTGCATTTTAAAGGATGGGTACTTTTACAATTGCAGCACGGGCATTATTACCATAAGTTGCCTCCGCCGTGATCAATATCTGGTCCTTAGCTTGCCAAATCACACTTTCCCACTGCCCTCTCACATCAAGATTGAAACGCTGAGCCAGCAGCCAATTTAGCTCCCCATCTTCGACAGGGATAAACCAAAAAAAAGCTTGTTTTGAAAGCATATCATTGTCATAACCCAATAATACTAAACGTTGATTTATATCGTCAAAATCCGCACCGGTAACTAAGCCTTCTACAGATATCTGTTGTGCTGGAAGTAATGGAATAATCGCTTTCGAATGAATGTCCATTTCCATTAGTGGTAAGCGATAAAGTCGCGATTCAAAATCAGTCCAATTTTTACTGAATATCCATAACTCATCAGCGACTACAGCTGCAGCCTCGCAGTCAAAGTCATGAATAAAAGGAACTAAGTCATCAGGTTTATCAGCCATTATAAAACGGCGCTTATTACTGATAGCAACGGTTGCATCATCCTTATTATCGTATTTTTCTGCTAATAATGCTGCAAATGAGACTTTCATGATGGTACGTGACTCACGATTAGCCTTGTTATTACCACAATCAAAAACGTATAAGTTCTCTCTATCTTGAGCTAGCGATTCCCAATCTTCATTCTTGCTTGATGTGAGTTCAACCGTACCTTCTATTGTACCGAGGTCAGGATTTATTCTATATAAATAAGGTCCATCACCACTGTCATTGGTGGTCCAATATTGCCCATCAACATAAGCCAAAGATGATGTTTCTCGGACATATTTATGTAAATGAGAAATCACATCGACTTTCAATAGTGGATAGTTTGTTTTTGGTTTAACCCAGTAGTAATAAGCACTACATGCCGCTATAACAAATAACATTAACAGTACAATCAGCCCTTTACCTAACTTAACGAGTAGTTGCATTCTATTTCTCTTTGTATGTAAATATTAACCAGCCAATCTATGCACTATTACGCCATAAATATTAGTACTTTGCATTTATATTATTTGAGGGTACACTTGTAAGCTCAAATAATATAAATGCAATTATGGCATTACATTGACTGGAAAATATGATGGTATCACCCACTACAGCGCTAATTTCACCTCCCTATAGCTCTAAAGAAGAAGCCGCTAATACTTGGTCTCACGGCATCGGCACCTTACTTAGCATAGTTGCAATAATGGCCATGTTAAAAATCACAATTACTCAAGCAGATAACTGGAAAATCATCAGTGCGGTAATTTATGGTGCCAGCCTATTTACCCTTTTTCTTGCTTCCAGTTTATACCATTTCGCGGCTAACCCTGTGACTAAGGTACGGTTAAAGACCTTTGACCATTGCGCTATTTTTCTATTGATTGCAGGAACTTACACACCTTTTTTACTGCTGGGGTTGACTGGCAACTTAAGCTGGGGTTTATTCTCGATAATTTGGTCTCTGGCAGCTATCGGCATTATCGGAAAATTGTTTTGGGCACAACAGTTTAAGAAGGTATCACTGCTGTTCTATTTATCTATGGGTTGGTTGATTGTTTTTGCTGGAGAAGAGTTATTCGCAAGCCTCAGTGAAGGAGCCTTGTATTGGTTAATTGCTGGCGGCTTGACCTATACCATCGGCGCTGTATTTTATGCCTGCAAACGCATTCCTTACAATCATGCTATCTGGCACTTATTTGTTCTCGCAGCGAGCGCCTGCCATTTCGTCAGTATTTATGTTTATTTATTGCCTGCGCCATTATAGATTAATGTAATACAGGCAGATTTACATGTTCTGCCTGTATAGGACTAGAGTATTATGGATTCATTGCATATTGGTCTTTCATTTTATAGGCATAATTTAGCCATACTCGTTCATAACGATATTCGTCCACTGTTGGACGTTTGATCATTTGATCACAGATAGTCTGTTGCACCAGTGTAGTACAGCTTTTTTGACTTAACTGCAGAGCAAACTTAGAAAAGTCGCGGATCATAAAGTCAAAAATCTGCTCAACCAAATCATCTTCGATGCCTTTGATTTCAGCATTCTCTAAGATCAATTGACCATAAACCACCAAGGTAAATAGTTCACCCAAGATCAACAAGAAATCGAAATCTTTGGCTTGCTCTTTATTGGGTTTACCCGCCAACAATAACATTTTTAATAACCGGATCTGGCGCTTAAATATGTTCACATTCGGTAAATTAACCTTGTTATAAACCTCTCGATAGTCATGAAAACGAGTTTTACCCAATCCTTTTGTCGCTCCTTGGTTAAACAAGAAACTGTCATTGGCTTGCGCGCTCATATTGGGAATTGGTGGATATTCAGCTGGCTTAAAGAAGTAATTCGGCATGAACTTTAAGATCAAGGCCATATTAATGTGCACAGTGCCTTCCAGCTTCGGCAAGGTACGGATCTCTTTTAACGCGTTTTCAAAGAACATGTCTTTTTCAACACCTTTCGCCGCAATCACATTCCACAATAAATCGACAACTTCTTCACCTTGCGTAGTAACTTTCATTTTCACCATCGGCGTGAAGAGTAAATAACGACGATCATCGGCACTTGCACAGCGCACATAATCAACCCCACGCTGAGTGAACAATTTCATTGCTGCCAAGCGGGCATAAGACTCCGTAAATAGCTGCTTAATGTGGACAAAGTCAGTGACATAATGATCAAACAAGCGGCGATGCGAAGCGTGATTAATGGCTTCATAATAAGCATGAGTACTGGTACCAATCGAGCCCCAACCGAGATTAAATTTACCCACGTTAATGGTATTAAGTGCCATATCCCAAGCATCGCGACCGCGCGCCAGAATATCTTCTTCACGGATGGGGTAATCATTGAGCTTGTATTCGGCGACATAGTTTTGTGAGTTGATGATATTTTTCACTAACTCATAGTTTTTATGTTGGGATTCCACCACAAAGAACACGTATTCATCCGTATCCGTAAGCTTACCAAAGGTCGACACCAACGCCGCTTTGTTACCATTACCAATATAATATTTACTGCCGTTAGCCAGATAACTGCCGTCTGCTTGTCGTGTTAGATGCATATCACTGGAATAAATATCAGCACCGTGTTCTTTTTCTGATAAACCGAAGGCAAAAATCCCCCCCTCTTTTAATAGCTTGGCTGCTCTTTGCTGCGCCGCTTTATTATCACTGATCCAGATAGGTAATAACCCTAAGATCGTCACCTGCCAAGAGTACCAGTGGGATAAGCCATAAAAACTGAATATCTCATTTAAGGCGCTATTACGATAAGTATCCCAACGGCTGGTTTCATCACCGCAACCAGCGGGCGTTAAGAAAGTCGAAAACAACTGTTCTTGCTTAACAAAATCAAGATAATCGGCATACCAAGTATGATCTCGGTCGTCTTCTTTAAGTTTGGCTTTACCGCGCGATTCGAAGAACGAGATGGTTTTTTTCACCAATACGCGTGACACTTCATCAAGGTGATCATATGTATCAAGTTTTGGATTAACTAAAATATTCTTACGCTCAACGGAAGGGTTGGCAGCCAATTTTTTATTAAAAATAATGTCATTGGCGAGATCTAATATTTTCATTCGGTATTCTCCCTAATATCGTTTAAAGAGTGCTTCCGTTGTTGCTGATGGCATAACTAGCGCAGATCACATGCTTAACGGATAACTTCACTTTAGCGATATCAGGGTGGTGAAGGAATGGCTTTATATACCGTGAAGCTTATCTTTTTACGACAAAACTCCAGCCAAACGATAATTCCACTAACCAAACCCTAAACTGTGTATTTTGCTACTTAGGGAGTAGATTTTTACACCCCCATAATTAAAATAGGGACTAATAACTGCAACTTGAAAAACGAAGCTGTAGAACGCAGGTTAATAGGATGGCAATATTGAAAAATAAGCAAATATTACAGACTGACGAGGTACTTAGTGGACGTTTTATTCCTGTGCATTGCACTGCATTATTAATTGAATACCTTACTGAGCAACACAACATTCCCCTGCCCGTGCTGCTTAAAGAAGGTGAACTAACCATTCAAGAATTACTGCAACCATCCAGTCGCATCCCAGCTTATAAATTTATTAATATCATCCGCTTTGCCCTACAAACCAGTAAAGAAAGCAGTTTAGGATTAATGTTTGGCAAAAGTTTAGGACCCAATTCATTCCATATTATGGGGCATGCTGCGATAGCGCAAACCAGCTTACGAGAAAGCATCCAACTCCTGACTCGGTATTATAAAACCACGGCATTTTTAACTGAAATAGCACTGCAAGAACACGATAACAAAGCTAGTTTTAAGATAACGCCATTGGTTTTTTTAGGTGCAGAGGAAAGTTTTATCATCGATGCGGTGATGAGTGGCTTTATCACAGAGTTAAGTAAGTTTGGTTTTTCGACATCTGCAGTCAGCATGTTACTCGCCAAACCCACGCCAGACTATAACGAAGCATATCTGTCTCTGGCCTGCAAAAATGTTAAATTTAACTGTCTGCATAACGCTGTACAATTCCCTAAATCTTGGCTAGATAAACCATTAATCTCTGATTATAACTTGGGCGATGATCACGCGCTTATCGATATCTGCGACCAAAATCTTGAACGCGCAGAGCAAGCCATTAGTTGTGTCGAAAGGATCAAGGATTCACTGCGTCAGGCCGTTGGCCAAATGCCAAATCTTGATGATGTTGCCGCGTCTTATCATCAATCAACGCGCAGCTTGCAGCGAGTCTTAAAAATTGAAGGCCAGAGTTTTCGCCAACTTATCGAAGAGATTAGAAAAGAAAGGTCACAACAGCTGTTACTCAACACCAACATGAACATTGTAGATATAGCCACACAGTTAGGCTACAGTGAGCCGCCAAACTTTACTCGTGCTTTCAAGCACTGGTTTGGTTGCTCACCACAGCATTATCGCCAGCAACATGATTGCCAACAACATGATTGCCAACAACAAGACTAGTTTTGCTGGATTATTTTCATTGGTGAAAAGTCTAAAATGTCTTTTTTCACGTCGATACCAGCTCGCACATCAATGAGTACCATGCCCGCTTCCGTCAACTGGAAAGTACCGACATCAGTGATATAAAATACCTGCTGTCCGGCCTTTAGCGCCTGTTTACCACTGAAAGTGATTTGTTCGACTTTATCAACAAACTTCGCTTGGCCAAACTTGGTTATTTTAGTTTTATCATGGCTGCAATCCACTGCGCCTTTGGCCATCCATGCACCAACAAAAAATACATATTTGGCCGCGCAACTTAAATCAATAAAACCGCCGGGGCCTACGTAGTTCATTGCTCCTTCGCCCCGTTTAGATGAGTTAACGTTGCCTTCACTGTCAACCTGTAAAAAACCTAATACAGTCGCAGCTAAACTGCTGTTAGCTAATTCAAATACTTCAGGAGATGAAACGATTTTTTGCGGTTTTACTGCGGCACCAAAAAACATACCTGGCGCCGGTACGCCGCCGATAACCCCACCTTCGGTAAATAACGTATAATTACTCAGTAAGCCCTTCGCTTGCAAAGTATCGCAAACCAGTTCAGGTAAACCGATGCCAATATTGATATAACTTTGTGCTGCTACGTGGGAGTTAATCAAATCGGCACATTGCGCCGCGATACGCATTTGCGCCTTGTTGCGTTTCGGCGTAATGCCACCCAATTTATTCATCAAACGCACTGTCTCTAAGCCAGCTTCTACATCGCCATCAAAGTTCTCTGTCAGGCACAACATAGGCTCATCATGACGTCTTGAACAAGTCTGTTCGGTTTCTGGATAATAAACAATGGCATCCACTTGCTCGGCAGTTAAGAAGATATTATCGGGGTCTTTCTCAATCAACTTACCAATATTAACAATCACCTTGCCGCCATTCTTCTTCGCTGCCAATGCGGCTTCACGCGACTCACAAATTGTTGAGCTGTTTTTAATATAAATATTACCTTCAGCATCTGCCGCAGGTGCATTGATCATAGCGACATCAATTTTTGGCATACGGTAGCGTAATTTATCTCCTTCAGCCGTGATCAAACCAGCCGCATAAAGTGGATCCGCTTCTGAAGTAAATGTTTTCGGAATAAATACTTCCGAGCCACAACCCACCCTTGGATCGCAAAATGTCCCAACTCCTGCCGTTGCCGTAACGCTCTCTTCACCTTTGACCGCCGCTTTTACCAACGCCGCCATAATGCCTAACGGTATACAGTGCACCGCGAGCCTCCCCTCTTCAGCCATTTGCATAATGGCTTTATAGGTTTCAAAGTGAGAACAGATAAACTCGCTAATTAAGCCATCAAGCGCCCACTCTTCTAATGTGCCAGGTACGATTCCGCGACCACCTAATCCGGCGGCGGTAATTAAAGTCAGGTTACGTGGATGTTGGGTTTCGAGAAAAACGTCACGCATAGCCCAAGATAGAATGGAAATACGCTGGTTACCGCCAATACCACAAACAATCACGGTATCTTTGTCATTAATTAAACCAACGGCTTCCCGCGGCCCCATAAATTTCGGTGAGCCGGGGATGTGGTAGCAATAATGGGTATCTTTTTCATTCCAATGCATGCGGTATTGAAAAATATGTTTCATGATGCGAGCGCTAGACAATAAATCCATAATAACCTTCCTTATGACGAGTCGACCGTGGACTGTTATTACCATATTATTGCGCTTGCAAGTCATGCGGAATGGCGAATTATGTCAATGGGCTTATCTTTTTACGCCACCTCATAAACATCGCAGCTCTCCATCACTCTTTGTACTTCTGATAAACATGAACCACAGCCCGTACCTGCTTTACAACTTATACCGACCGCAGTTATATCTTTTGCGCCCGCTTCCACTGCTGCTTTGATTTCGTGCTCAGAGACTTGATGACAAGCACAAATAATTCGACTACTCGGTGTTAATGCTTGCCCTTTTAAAGTGGCTCTTAATCCTACGTCTGGCAGTAACACAGTTAAATCAGCCAACCAAGACTCATCATCTTGATCATTGGCAGTTGCAACCATCAAGCTAAGATGTAAATTGCCTTGTAGACTCATGGCAAAGCGAAATTTCTGCGCAGCTTGATTTTGATAATCCACCTGTTTTTCCATATAACTATTTTGTAGTGCTTGTTTTAGCTGTGAAAAAAACAATTCTGGGGCTGCAGTACTGGCCAAATAATATAAAAAACCCTGATCTAATCTTCGTTCAATCCAATAGTCGGCGTCCGGTAAAACAGAGGCAACTTGCAAGCGTCTTTGACTCCATAGCGCAGCGCGCGATGCATGCTGCCAATGATGAATTTTTACTGGTGTATATTTATTCTCCGGCTGACCAGACAAAGGGTCTGTATTTGCCAGAACTAAACTACTGATCGCGCCAGCACTGGCGTTTTGCTTACTCCAATGAATTGGTAGAAATAACTCGCCTACATTTTGATTATCAGTGGCATAAACCCGCACCAATAATTGCCCTTGTGGGCTTTCAACACTAACAATGCTGCCATCAAGAATATCTAGAGTGGTTAAATCTTGTGAATTTACCGATAACAATGGCTCGGGCATATGGCCATTTAAACGCGTAGATAAGCCTGTTCTGCTCATGCTATGCCATTGATCGCGATTACGGCCGGTATTCAAGATCATTGGGTAATCAGCTGACGTTTGGCTTGCAGCAGACTGATAAACAATCGGCACAAAGTTAGCTTTACCGGATGGAGTTAAAAACTGACCATCACTAAATAACCGCGCTTGTGATTGCAGCGTTGGCGGCCGATTGCTTGTTGAAAATTGTATACTTGTTGCTGACAGCTTGTTTACAGCTGATGATTCACTCAGTCTAATAGGCCATTGCACTGGTTGATGTTCATGGTAATTTTGCTGAGCTAATAACGCTAAATCTAAACCACGAGATTGGGTGGTTTGCTTAAAGCCGGTTAGCTGTGCATATTCGGAAAAGATCGCGGCTTCATCAGCATAATCAAACGCTTTACCAAAGCCCATACGTTTGGCTACTTCTGCTAATAGCCACCAATCTGGTTTAGCTTCACCAAGGCTTGGCAAGAAACTACGTTGACGTGAAATACAGCGCTCGGAGTTAGTTACTGTGCCTGTTTTTTCCCCCCAACCTTGGGCTGGTAATAATACATCCGCATAATTAATCGTATCGCTCTTGGCTATGCAGTCCGATACCACAACCAAAGGGCAATTCTTTAAGGCTTGTTGGATTTTGTCTGAGTCAGGCAAACTCACAGCTGGATTGGTTGCCATGATCCAAATCGCTTTGATCTTGCCGCTATGCAACTGGTCAAACATATCAATGGCTTTCGCGCCGTTTTTTGTCGCTAAATTATTGGTACCCCAAAACTCACTGAGCAATTGATTGCTCTCTTCACTAAAGTCCATGTGCGCTGCTAGCATTGTTGCTAAGCCACCGACTTCACGTCCACCCATTGCATTTGGCTGTCCAGTCACAGAGAAAGGACTGGCGCCCTCTTTGCCAACTCTGCCAGTCGCAAGATGGCAATTAATAATGGCATTTGCTTTATTGGTGCCACTACTGGATTGATTGACACCTTGACTAAACATGGTCAAGGTTTTATCCATCTCAGTAAAATCAGCAAAAAATGCCAACATATCATCCATATTAAGCTGACAAATGTTCGCCAATTCAGCCCAATCAGGGGTGGATTGCTGAGCGAGTTTGAGCGTTTCAGCAAAACCTTGGGTGTGCGCATTAATATAATCATGATCACAAGCATCTTGCTGCGTAATATAAGTCAGTAAACCGTTATAAAGTGCCACGTCAGTGCCAGGGCGAATAGCTAAATGGCGATCTGCAATCGCGCCAGTATCGGTTTGACGAGGATCGATAACGGTAATTTTAAGTTGTGGGTTATTGGCTTTAGCCTGTTTAATACGGCGGAACAAAATAGGGTGACACCACGCCAAATTCGAACCGACTAAGCAGATATGTTCAGCGAGCTCAATATCGTCATAACACGCAGGTACGATATCTTCACCAAAGCTGCGCTTATGAGCAACTACAGCAGAAGACATACATAACCGTGAATTTGAATCGATATTTGCACTGCCAATAAAACCTTTCATGAGCTTATTGGCAAGGTAGTAATCTTCCGTTAATAATTGACCCGAAACATAGAAAGCCACGGCATCAGGGCCGTGTTCGGCAATCACTTTATTAAACGACGAAGCAACGTAACTTAACGCCGTTTCCATACTTTGTGCTTGGCCTTTAACAAAACACTCAGTCAAGCGCCCTTCTGGCACCAATGTATCTGCCAGCGCTAAGCCTTTAGAGCAAAGATTGCCTCGGTTAGTTGGGTGAGACTCATCCCCACGAATTGTAATTTTTTGATTAACGCCTAATTTTGCTTCGACTCCGCAACCGGTACCACAATAGGGACACGTAGTTTTAATCCATTTTTCCGTTTGCATAACACATCCTTGATTAACGATAAAACGCAATACTGAATTCAGATCTCGCCAGTTTTTAATTTAACTGTTTATTAAATGCTTGGTTTGGCTATTCATCTATATAACTATTCACCTATATAGTTTTACTAAGCAATAAGGTTGCCAAATATAAATGATATAATAATCATATAGATATATTATTTTATTTTCTGAGTTATGAAATTAGACTGCAACAATGAACCAAACTAGTGCAATGTAAAAACAAGCTCTTGAATGTCGCGATTAAAACCCCATAATAGAGGAAACAACATGCCATTCTGGAGCAACCACGTGCATAACTATACTATTGAGCTTACAGGTCAAAACTTCCAAGAAGTGCTTTTACAGGGCAAATTTAGTCAACCAGTCATTATTGATTTTTGGTCTGAACGCGCACCCGCCAATCAAGTTAGTCAGCACTTAATGAATATTGCTCAGCGTCTTAAGGGCCAGATTATTCTCGCGCGTTTAAATTGCGATGCAGAGCCTGAACTCGTTCAACAATTTGGTGTGAAGAGCTTGCCGACTGTCGCGGTATTTAAAGATGGCAAACCGGTGGATAGCTTTGTCGGTGAACAAGACGAAGCGGCTATTATTGAAGTCATTAATCGTCATTTAACGCCCGCTGAGCTCGTGCTATTACAACAAGCACAAGCGCTACTGATGGAAAGTAAATTCGCAGAAGCAGCGCCACTCATGGGTCAAGCTTATGAATTAGCACCTGATAATACCGACATTAAAATTGCTTATGCACAAGCCCTGTTAGGCTCTCACCAAGTTGAAGCCGCTGATGCACTATTAAATACTTTCGCAGAAGAAGAACAACAGAGTCACCAATACCAAACATTGCGTTCACACCTTGACGTAGCAAAACAAGCGGCTGAGTCGCCAGAAATTTTAGCGCTACAAACAGCTTTAAAACAAGATCCAGCCAACTTACAAGTAGCCTTCGATCTAGCACTGCAATTTCAAATAGCTAATAAACATGCTGATGCGGCTGAACTACTGTGGCCTATTTTGCAAAAACAGTATGATTTTGCTGATGGCGCTGCGCGTAAATTATTATTAGACGTTATCGCTGAGATGACGGATGCAGCATCGGTTGCTGACTATCGTCGTAAGTTATACAGTTTGATGTATTAACAACTGCACTTTACTTGCATGACTCTTAGTTTAAATATCAAGAGTCATACTTAATACAGAAAATCAGCTCTCTGGTTTCATCATTGAGCCCAAATAGGTTTAATCAATACAGGCTTGCTCTGCTGTCATTTTAACTCGCTTCGCTAATACATCCTTACCTTGCAACATAGTAAATGATTTATTCGTATTAGGTTGCGCAAACTTCAGCTCTCCTATTTGCTGTTTATGACTCTGCTGCACGCATGTCAACGTAGTAATTTAGTCAAATCATCCGCCCACAAGTGTAAACAAGACATTATGGCGACTTACGAAACTAATAACGCAAAACTTACATTAACTTCTAATAAGAAAACTTAAAACAGCATAATAACCCATCCACTTTCTGAGAAATCTCATTCCAAATAAATTATCACCGGCCTCCCCATTGGTTAATAAAGTGTTAATTACATTAATGAAAAAATGAATAACAACGCGCTAGACAGCTGCTTTGATTATAAATTCATACACGCTCGCATAAATATAAACTGGTACAATTTCAGCTATTTTGAAGTTAAACAGGATGGTCAAGCCTGTTTTCATGGTAGGATAGCGGGGTTTTGAAAGAACATCTGCAAGGATAACGGCTGTTGCAACTATGCAACCTAGCTATAACAATTTGCCTTCCCCCATGATCTGCTTATGTTTAAAAACACTGGCATCAGATGTTCCAAAGAAAATAATTGGGGGAACCATACGCTAGTAATCCAGGGAGTAATATGTCTAAAGAAAATACAAAAATCATCTATACATTAACTGATGAAGCGCCATTGTTGGCAACCTACTCACTTCTACCAATCATCCAAAAATTCACATCAACGGCTGGCATTGACATAGTTAAAAGTGATATTTCTGTTGCAGCCCGTGTGCTTGCCGAATTTCCAGATTATTTAACTGAAGAACAAAAACTACCAGACAACCTTTCTGAGCTAGGTCGTTTAACTCAAGACGCAAATACCAATATAATTAAGCTGCCAAATATCAGTGCTTCAGTACCGCAATTGCAAGCTGCTATCAGCGAGTTACAAGCGCAAGGTTTTAATATTCCAAACCTGCCAGAAGATCCACAAACGGATGAAGATAAAGCGGTCCTAAAACGCTATTCGAAAGCACTTGGCAGTGCCGTAAACCCAGTGTTACGCGAAGGTAACTCTGATCGCCGTGCACCAAAAGCGGTGAAAAACTTTGCCCGCAAACATCCGCATTCAATGGGTAAATGGAGCCAAGCATCTCAAACTCACGTCGCCCATATGCGTGAAGGTGATTTCTACCACGGTGAAAAATCGATAACATTAGATCGCGCACGCAATGTAAGAATGGAATTGCTTACAGAAACTGGCGAAAGCATCGTACTTAAAGAAAAAATTGCCCTGCTTGATGGCGAAATCATCGATAGCATGTATATGAGCAAAACGGCACTTTGTGATTTTTACGAACAAGAAATGCAAGATGCTTACGAAACGGGCATGATGTTTTCACTGCACGTAAAAGCAACCATGATGAAGGTATCTCACCCGATTGTATTTGGTCACGCAGTAAGAATTTTCTACAAAGACGCATTTGCTAAACACGATGAGTTATTCAAAAAACTAGGCGTTAACGTAAATAACGGTTTATCTAACCTGTACGAAAAAATTGAAGGTTTACCAAGTTCACAGCGTGAAGAAATTCGCCGTGACTTACATGCTTGTCACGCCAACCGCCCTGAATTGGCGATGGTTGACTCAGACAAAGGCATTTCAAATCTACACGCGCCAAACGATGTGATCGTTGATGCTTCAATGCCTGCAATGATCCGTGGCGGCGGTAAAATGTGGGGTGCAGATGGTCGTCCAAAAGACACTAAAGCAGTAATTCCTGAATCAACTTTCGCACGTATTTACCAAGAAATCATCGCGTTCTGCAAAACTAACGGTGCATTCGATCCCGTCACTATGGGGACAGTGCCAAACGTTGGTTTAATGGCGCAGAAAGCCGAAGAGTACGGTTCTCACGATAAGACATTTGAGGCACCTGCAACAGGTGAAGCCCGTATCGTTGATATCGATACCGGTGAAGTATTAATGACGCAAGATGTTGAAAAAGATGATATCTGGCGTATGTGCCAAGTTAAAGATGCGCCAATCCGCGACTGGGTTAAATTATCAGTAGAACGCGCAAGAGACTCAGATACACCGGTCGTGTTCTGGCTTGATCGCTACCGTCCGCATGAAAATGAACTGATCCATAAAGTAAATGAATACCTGAAAGATCACGATACTGAAGGTCTAGACATTCAAATCATGTCGCAAGTACGTGCAATGCGTTACACACTAGAGCGTGTAGTGCGTGGTTTAGATACGATCTCTGCAACCGGTAACATTTTACGTGATTACCTGACTGATCTATTCCCGATCATGGAATTAGGTACCAGTGCAAAAATGCTCTCAATCGTGCCATTAATGGCAGGTGGCGGTTTATTTGAAACTGGCGCAGGTGGTTCAGCACCGAAACATGTGCAACAACTCGTAGAAGAAAACCACCTACGTTGGGATTCACTCGGTGAATTCCTTGCATTAGCTGTTTCTCTAGAGTCTGTAGCAAAGAAAACTGACAGTGTAAAAGCTAAAGTTCTGGCAACAACGCTAGATAGAGCAACTGAAATGTTACTGGATAACGGTAAATCACCTTCACGTCGTACTGGCGAGTTAGATAACCGTGGCAGTCACTTCTATCTTTCTCTGTTCTGGTCTAAGTGCATTACAGAACAAACAGATGATGCTGAATTAGCAGCGCAATTTGCACCACTTGCAGCGAGCTTAGCTGACAACGAAGCACAAATTGTTGCAGAGCTAAACTCAGTACAAGGTAAGCAGGTTGATATCGGTGGTTACTTCAACGCAGATCCAGCGAAAATGGAAGCTATCATGCGTCCAAGTACAACATTTAATGAGTTATTAGCAAAAGCACTAAGCTAAACTTAAACGGATCAAATTGATTCAAAAATAAAAAACCACAATAAATGCGTTTATTGTGGTTTTTTTATTCGTAATTTTTTATTAAAGATATCGTTTCAAATAAAGCTATGGACTAATAAGTTGCGAAAGCTCTTTATGCAATTGCTCATCATCCCCCATATTGAGCTCGATTAAACGCCTTAAGAGCGTGACACTATCAATATCTATCGACTCACACTTCAATCCAGTTATGTCACCTTGCTCATGCTTCACCTTCACATTCATACTCACTTTGGCTTTATCTTCAAGTAGTGAAAATTCAAGCAAGCCCAACTTACCGATCAAAGATTCCGTTTTCTCACTCACAGTCACTAAAGCACCATTAAGGGATAAGTCATGTAATGAGACGTCATAACTTGTGTCTTCAATCGTTAAACTCGCTTTTGTTAAAAATAAAACTCGAGTAAATTTTCGTTTATCTTCCATTACAACCCATCAATTTCAATCAAGTGTTACTTTAGGATAGCGTGATAAAACAAGGATTACCGATAGTAACGTCACCTTTATTTAGCAGCAAAGCAGCCATAACGTAGAGTCAAAATTAGGGTGGCAGTAATCATTCAAACTTTTGACTAATTTTGTTACAATCCCGCCAAACGCCGCAATCAAATAGCAGAGCCATGACAAAATCAACGCCAGCAAAGCCAACTCTTAGCCTCAAAGGCAAAAACAAAACCAGTAAACCAAAAACCGCAAAAAGCACAATTAGCTATGGTGCAACGGCAAAACCAAGAGCAGTCACTAAGCGCTCAGGGTTTAATACTAAGTCATCAGTAGCAAAGGTATCCGCACCAACCAAGATCTATGTATTTAATAAACCTTTCATGGTATTAACTCAGTTTACGGACTCGGATAAACGCGAAACGTTAAAAGACTATATTGATGTGCCTGAGATTTATGCTGCTGGCCGTTTAGATAGAGACAGTGAAGGATTATTGCTCTTAACCAATAACGGCAGACTACAAGCTAAACTCACTCAGCCGGGACAAAAAACCGAAAAGACCTACTGGGTACAAGTCGAAGGCGTACCAAGCGAAAAAACATTAAGCGATTTACGCTATGGCGTAGAATTGAATGACGGTATGACATTGCCCGCTAAAGTTGAAGTCATGACAGAACCGAATGTATGGGATCGTGTACCACCGATACGTGAACGTCAGAACATCCCAACCACTTGGCTATCAATCACTATTATTGAAGGTCGAAACCGTCAAGTTCGTCGCATGACAGCGCATATTGGCCACCCAACTTTACGCCTAATTCGTTATAGTATTGGCCCTTGGACACTGGATAATCTGCAACCTGGCAAGTTAAAGCAAAGTAGTATGCTGCTTTAATTGAAAGTTCTATTGCTGGTTCTTGATTAAGAATAACTAGTTATTGCTGACTGAGTATTAAGCGCGCTTTTTCGTGCTGCCCTGAACAGCTTTAAATCTCGGATTGGTTTTACAAATAACATAAACGTAAAGGATCAGTTAAACGGTAAATTCATCCCGTTGCGGTAGTTCTGTGAAGAGTTTTTTGAAGTAAAAATACGGATTTATATCGTTCGCACGACACGTCATCACAATACTGTAAAGTACTGTGCTCGCGTCCGCACCTTCAACTGATTGGCTGAACATCCAGTTTTTTCGCCCTGTTGTAAGCGGCGTAAACTGCATATTTATAATACCTGCTAAGCTTTCTGTTTAGCGTCTAAACGCCTCAATTCTTGTTCTACAATGTCTATGTCATGATCTGTAGAGCCTACGTTAGTAGATTCTGTTTTTATAACCACCTTGCCGCTTGCCGATTTGTTGTAAGTGGAGATAGGCTTTGCATCACTAGCAATAATGTCAAACGCATTATTAATAATTTTTTTCATTTCACTATCCGAACGCCTGCGCTTATTGTAATCGTCAGGTTTATTTTGCATGAAGACTTGAGCATACGTTTTATAGAACGGATCTGAAAAACTATATTTCTGTGAATCTTCATCAAATTTAATTAGCTCGCCGTGTTCTGGTTTGCTTAAGTGTTGAAGAATACTCTCAATATTTTTTTCAGAAATACGGAGTTCTTTCTTTTTAGCATCGTGATGGATATTTGCCAGCGTATCACCACTGGTTTCTTTTTCACTAAGAATTAAAATAACATCGTCACCACTTTCAACTTGAAACGCTAGATCAAACGCGTACTTGATGGTGTCCGATTCTATTTCCAAGTATTCTTTAAACGCAAACTGTAAATGAGCACTATCGAGTATTACGTCAAATTCACCATCGTATAATTGTGGAATTGTTTCATCCAAACCTTCAAATTCACACATTAATAGACACAATTGATGGCAAATAGATGCAACCCCGTTAGATTGACTCCATATATCCGTAAGTACAGAATCGGTCACTGTTATATTTAGTAATTTACAGCCTTGTTTAATAATTTTGTGTATCTCATCCTCTGTCATTAACGGCACTTTAATTTCAGCTACACGCCGCCTCATCTCAACATCATACATTACAACTTGCCTAGCGGTATTCACAGCACCCAATGCAATTATTTTTAATTCGGGGTATTGATCTGAATGATCCATAAATACTTTCATCAGTTGAGATTAGCGTTTTTTATCTTCACCTACAATTTTAT